>Ga0208863_1000079_pt1 | contig 127481 bp, 116 predicted proteins | sample RifOxyD3_FD_184040 | JGI IMG/M metagenome (GOLD analysis project Ga0208863, IMG submission 184040) | Soil microbial communities from Rifle, Colorado - Rifle Oxygen_injection D3 (SPAdes) | ecosystem: Environmental > Terrestrial > Deep subsurface > Rock core/Sediment | place: Rifle, Colorado...
CCTGATCATCATCGCCCACGGCGGTAAACGCCGCCCGCGCACCCGCCAGCAGCCGGGTCAGTTGATACTGGCAATCGTTGGTATCCTGATATTCGTCGATCAGCAAATAGCGCAGCTTGTTCTGCCATCTCGCCAGCGCTTCCGGGTGCTGTTTGAACAGCACCACCGGCAGATGGATCAGATCGTCGAAGTCCACCGCCTGATAGGCGCGCAGCGTTTCCTGATAGCGCTTGTAGATGCGCGCATAGGCTTCGAGTTCAGCGCTATCGGCCGCGACCACAGCCTCATCCGGCGCGACGAACGCCGACTTCCAGCTGGAAATCTGCGTCTGTATGTCGCGAACTTCCTGCTTATCGCCGGAACTGGTCAACTCACTGATAATTTTCCACGTATCGCTGGAATCGAAAATCGAAAACTGCGGCTTGTAACCTAACAGTTTCGCCTCCGCGCGCAGTATCGTCATGCCCAGCGAATGAAAGGTGCTCACCATCAACCCTTTGGCATTCTTGCCCTGTAACAGATGACCCACCCGCTCGCGCATCTCATTGGCGGCCTTATTGGTAAAGGTGATCGCCGCGATATTCCTCGCCTGATAGCCGCACTCCTCCACCAGATAGGCGATCTTATGGGTGATCACGCGCGTCTTGCCGCTGCCCGCCCCCGCCAGCACCAGCAGGGGGCCGTCGAGATACATGGCGGCTTCGCGCTGCGCAGCATTGAGTTTACTTAACATAGTTTGAGCAGAATAATTGGGTAACAGCGCCATGATAACAAACAGTACGGTCAGTACCCTTCAGCCTGTCATCAATTTGTCACCGGCCTTGAGGCCGGTGGATTTAGGCCTGAAGGCCGGGGTTTTAAACCGAGTCGGAATCCGCCTAAATTAAAATATTCAAGCAAGAGCAAAAAAAAGCAGATTTTGTTCAGCAAACCAGTAAACTGCGCACTATATCCGGAGTCACCCTCCCCCTTTTTCAGCCTCATTTACCCAAGGTTAAACGATGTACCCAGTCCACGATGTTGATGCACTCTTATTACTCGCCATTTCACTGTCTGCAAAGAGACGACCCGCCGAACTCGTAGCAGTGATTGCGGCATACGATCTGATTCCAGGCGCGGCATTTTCTGAAGAAAAGCTGGCAGTAGCGTTTCAGCGCCTGTCAGTCTGCGGTCTGATTAGTGAATCAGCGAACGGTTTTGAGTTGTCACCAGAGGCGCAGCAAAGCATCACCGGGCAGCCCAAAAAAATTGACACTCCGGAACGTATCACCCGCATCAAAGCCAACCTGTCTGCCTACAGCCCGAAAGGGGAACACGCTCCCGTCATAGTGACGACAGAACAACTACTCTCAGCCAGCCATGCACACCGGGCATCCAAGAATCAAAGCACCAAGAATCTGTTTGTGCCCCGCCCCAAACCCGATATTGACAGCAAGCGCCCGGGACGCCGCAAACCATTCCCCGCCCGCCGTCATTAACGGCGGATCGACGGCTCCTTAAAACTCCTGCCAGCTCCCCTCTTCGGCGCTTCCTGTGACGGGCAGTTTGGCCCGCGCAACCCGTAGCGGTGCATGAACGGATAACGTCTTAACGCGACCGTCCAGTTTGAAACCGCCCATCAATTTAGTCAGTTGCTGCGCCTGTTCTTCCATCGACTCGGCAGCCGCAGCCGCCTGTTCGACCAGCGAGGCATTCTGCTGCGTCACATCATCCATCTGCGTAATGGCCGTGTTGACCTGCTCAATACCCTGACTTTGTTCGGTAGACGCCGCCGTAATCTCACCCATGATATCGGTGACCCGTTTGACCGCCGTCACCACCTCTTCCATGGTCTGTCCGGCACGATCGACCAGCGCACTACCCGCCGTGACTTTTTCCACCGAGTCACCGATCAACGACTTGATCTCCTTGGCCGCCGCTGCGCTGCGCTGCGCAAGACAACGCACTTCGGTCGCCACTACCGCAAAACCGCGTCCCTGCTCGCCGGCGCGCGCCGCTTCAACGGCCGCATTGAGCGCCAGAATATTGGTCTGGAAGGCGATGCCGTCGATCACACTGATGATATCGACGATTTTTTTCGCACTGTCGCTGATCGAAGCCATGGTCACGACAACCTGGCCTACCACATCGCCTCCCCTGACCGCAATATCCGAAGCGCCCTGCGCGAGCTGGTTAGCCTGACGTGCATTCTCTGCATTCTGTTTGACGGTAGAAGTGAGCTGCTCCATGCTGGCCGCCGTCTCTTCCAGACTGGAAGCCTGCTGTTCGGTGCGCTGCGACAGATCGCCATTGCCCGAAGCAATTTCCCTGGAGGCTGAATTGATGGTGCCGGCCGCTTCCGAGATGCGACGTATCGTTGCGGTCAATTGCGCGACAGTCGAATTTGCATCGTCCTTCAGTTTGCCAAAGGTTCCCGCGTATTCACCGCTGATGGTTTGTGTCAGATCGCCATCGGCCAGAGCCGCAAGTACACGTACCACTTCCTCCAGGCTCACCGAAGTTGTCTCCAGCAGCAGGTTAAGATCCTCGGCCATCTTCAGGAAAAAACCCTCTTTGCCGGACAACGCAATACGCCGGGTAAAATCCCCCCCTGCGGCCGACTCGATGATAGAGGCAATTTCACGCTCAACGGCGATTTCACTGGTTCTGTCTGTCCACTGAGTAACGCGTCCCAGATAAGTGCGCTGACTGTCGTAAATCGGTGAAGGTTGCAGACGCATGTTGCGCCCGCCCATGGGGGTATCAAATACTTTGGAGCCGTCCAGCGGTGCCGCATAGGCGGTGCGCACCGACTCATCGACAAAAAACGCCCCCACTTTCTGACCGACAAACTGATCTTCGGAAAAAGTCGGGAAACGCTTCTGCATCTCACCCTGCATCAGACGAATCTGCTTGCGCATCGCCTCATTGAAATAAATCACCTCATTTTTTTCATCCGATACCGTCACACAAGAGGACACCGAATCGAGTGCAAATTTAATGCGCGATACTTCAAGCGCGTACTGCTTATCCGCCTGACTGCGCTCCACCAGCTTGGTCTGCATCGTTTTTAACATCGCCATCATGCTGGACTCATCACCGGCCTTAACGTTGACATGCTGAGTCAGATCGTCGGCGCTAATACGTCGTGCCACTTCAGCCGCCTCAGCCGGCTCTCCACCCAGTTGCCGTATCAGACTGAGCCCCATCCACTTGCCTGTCAGCAGCACCAGAATGGCACCACCCGACATCAGTATCATCATCCAGAGGGTACGACTGCGGATGAGATCCGCAGCAGCCGCTTCGTCCTGGGCCGTTTGTTCATTGACCCGTGTCACCAGTTCATCGATCACCTGCCGATGCGCCTGGTACTTTTGTTTCAGCAGGGGCAATACGGCCGCGACAGCAGCTTTGTCACCCCGTTCAATCGCAGGAATAAAACGCTGATCGCGCAGCGACAGGAACTCCTTGCCGGGTTGATAAGCGTCAACCACAATCAGCTGCCTGATGCGACCTTCGGGCAGTTTCCCGGCCCAATAAGTATGGCGGGTTTCATATTCTTCAGCCAGCTTGCGGCTTTTTGCGACCAGCGCAGGCACATCCCCGGCTTCCGCATGCGCCAGTTCAAGAACGACAAAATACGACTCGATCAGATACGCAGGCGGCGGCAAAATATCGGCCACCAAATCCTTCTGCTGGACGACATTGCCGTAAATCGGCCCATTCACCTTGACCAGATTGAGTGTACTGAACGCGGTCCAGAACACCAGCAAAAAGCTGGCCGCAAATACAAGCAACAATAATGAGAACCGGCTACCCACACGCATGCTATTCATCTGCATCCCCTTGTCTGATCAACGATTTCGCAACAAAACTACAAGCTGATTTCAAAAAGCATTTTAACGTAAAACTCGCGTAGCGATTCGTATGCTATTTCCCCCGCCTGTCTGCGTGCAACGCACAGGCAGGCATGCGGGGGAAAGTTGAAAAAAGGAGCGCGCAGCGAGGGTTCCGGGCATTGCGAGTTTCATTGTCAAAGGGGGGCATTACTGCCATGCCCGTTAAATTTCCCTACACCCGCTATTTGACCGCCGTATCGATTTCGATATACAGGCTGCGGGTACCCGGCTTGACAACGGCGACTCTACCCTCCAGATCGCCGGACTGCGCAACCGGCGAACCCGATTTGGACACACGCGCCACCACCATCACCTTATCAAAGCCCGACAGCTTCAACTGAGGCTGCATGGCCATGCTGTCGTCCAGCGTAAACTCCACAGGCAAATCCTTGACCTGCTTGCGGATGACCGCCAGCGGCATTTTCGGCCCTTCTGTGGCGCGCGCCAGGATAAACACCACATCGTTCGGAGCGACCTTACCGGCCATTTCAGGGCTGAGCGCTACCTTGCCGCTGATCGTCGCTGCTTTGTTTGCAGCCGTTTTTTCATTTCCTGCAGACAGCATGGCCAGCTTCTCACGACCGCCCTTTTGCATCGCCAGATAATCGCGCGCCTGCTGCAAACCGCCCTGTATCATCTGGATATCCGGATAATCCGGCGGCAGCAGACTGATCAGTTTTTGCCAGTGCGTGATCGCCGCGACATAATCGCCGCGTTCCATCGCCGCAGTGCCCGCCAGTGCCAGCGCTGTATTGTTTTCCGGGTCCAGCGTCAGAGCCTTGGCCAGCAATTTGGCCGGTTCGCCCAGCAAGGACTGATTATTGCTCATGGCCAGCGCATCGGCGTAATTGGTCCAGAGCTGAGATTCATTCGGCACCAGCTTGACTAGTTGTTCATAGGCACGCACCGCATCCGGGAAACGCTGCAACTCACTATAAGAACGCGCCAGCACCAGCCAGCCGTCGGGATTCTCAGGCAGTTTGGCCAGCCGCGCTTCCAGCTCCTGCAGTGCGGTATCCGAGCGCAGTATTCCGAAATCATCGGCCGCCACCTGAGGTTGTTGCGGCAGCATGGCGCGACTGTTGCCTATGGCCAGATAGAGCAAGATACTTCCCAGGGGAATCAGTATGACCAGCACCAGCGCCAGCACGCGCGCCGGACTGCGCGACACAGGCACTTCCGTGCTTTTCACTTCATCGAGCAGGCGTACGTGCAGTTCACGACGGCCTTGTTCATACGCCTCGTCACTCAGCAGGCTGTTTTTCAAATCGGCGTCGAGTTCTGCCGACTGGTCGCGCAATATTTCAAGGTTGGCCGCATCGCGCAATACTTCGTTGCCCGGTGCACACTTGCGCCACAACGGCCATACGACAAAGGCCAGCGCAACTAACAGCAGCGCGCCACATAATATCCAGAATAAGGTCATGCTTGCGTATCCTTCTTACCGTTTTGTTCGACAGCGGATTGATCATCGTTTAAAAGGCTGGATGCGCGCTGTTCGTCCTGTACGGACAAGGCCGCCTCCGTCACCTGACTGCGGCGCGATTTCAACTGATAATACAACCCCAACCCGCCCAGCAACAGCAGGATAAAGGGAGCCGACCACAAGGGCATGGTTTCCTTGTCTACCGGCGGATCAAACAGCACGGATTTACCAAAGCGCTCAACCAGCATGTCCATGATCTGCTGGTCGGTGGCACCCTCCTTCATCTTCTCGCGCATGATGGCGCGCACATCGTTCGACCAGTCTGAATGCGAATTGGACACCGGTTCACTCTGGCAAACAAGACAACGCACCTTCTCGGCCAGTTGTATCATGCGCCGCTCCATCACCGGATCCTCGGCCATGTCTTTCGCCTCTCCGGCAAAAGAATACGCAGGCAGCAGCAGCGCCAATATCAATAAAAATCTCATTGTTTCTGTAACTCCGTAACCAGAGGAAGAATTTTTTCACGCAAATTTTGCGGCGTCAAAGGGCCAATCAATTTGTATTTAATTACCCCTTCTTTATCAATAACATAGGTCTCAGGAACACCATAGACCCCGTAGTCGAAGCCGACTTTTCCATCGAGGTCCGCGATCACCAGAGTGTAAGGATCGCCCGCCTTATTCAGGGTTGCCTCGCCATCCTGACGCTTATCCTTGTAGTCCAAGCCCACGATAGGCACGATATTCTGGCGAGACAATTCCATCAGCACCGGATGTTCATCCTTGCATGCACCACACCAGGATGCCCAGACATTCAATAACCACACCTTACCCTGCATATCCTTGGGCGCAAATTGTTGCGTTGCATCGTGCAATTGCGGCAGAACAAAGGCCGGTGCCGCTTTACCCACCAGCGGGGACGGCACTTCGCGCGTGTCGCGTCCCAGACCTTTGTACAAAAACACCGACAAAACCAAAAAAATGACTAAGGGAAGGATGAAACGCATCATGCTGCTGCTCCTTGCACAGAACTTGTAGGCGGCAAACCGGAAACTTTCTTTTTATGAATACGGTAACGGCGATCGGATATCGCCAGAATGCCGCCCAGCGACATCAACAGACAGCCGGCCCAAATCCAGTCTATGAACGGCTTGATGTAGACACGCACAGCCCAGGCGCCTTCCGATTCCGGAATAGGCTCACCCAGCGAAACATACAGGTCGCGGAACACGCCGGTGCTAATCGCAGCCTCGGTCAACGGCATGCCGGAGACATTGTATTGACGTTTTTCAGGATTGAGTTCAGTCACCAATTTGCCATCTTTACTGACACTGACGTGCCCGATCCCGGCCACGTAGTTCGGCCCCTGCGATTCCGTCACGCCGTTAAAGCGGAACTCATAACCGCCCGCCACCACAGTGTCTCCCACGTTCATGCGCAAATCGCGCTCGGTCTCATAGCCTTTGACCAAGGTGACGCCGATAATAAATAATGCCACGCCCAAGTGCGCGAGCTGCATACCGTAGTAACTCAGACTCTGCGCACGCACGCGAGCAATAAAACTCGTGCCCTGTCTGCCGACAGGCAGACCCGTCCAGCGCTGACGCAGACTGACCACCAGCGTTGCGATCACCCAGAATGCCATCAACAGCCCCAACACGATCATCGGCGACCATTTGTTTGATTCTAAAGATAAAAATTTACCCATCGAGAGCGGCAGCAGCAAGGCCAACACCAGCGCACTGACAAAAGCCCAGCGCACGCGGCGAGCCAGATCAGGCACGGACATCTTCTTCCAGCGAGCCAGCGGACCTAAACCCATCATGAACACCATAGGCACCATCAGCGGCACGAACACCGCTTCAAAATACGGCGCACCGACCGACAGTTTCCCGTAACCCAAAGCATCCATGAACAAGGGGTACAGCGTGCCGATAAACACCGAGGCGGAAGCGACCGACAGCAGCACGTTGTTGGACAACAACAGCGATTCGCGCGACAGCATGTCGAACTTGCCGCCCAGTCCCACCTTGGGCGCGCGCCAGGCGAACAACACCAGGGATGCGCCGATCACCAGCACCAGAAAACTCAAAATAAAAATACCGCGCTTAGGATCAGCCGCAAACGAATGCACCGAAGTCAGCACGCCGGAACGCACCAGAAAAGTACCCAGCAAGCTCATCGAAAAAGCCGCGATCGCCAGCAACACCGTCCAGCTCTTGAATGCACCGCGCTTTTCCGTCACCGCCAGCGAATGGATCAGCGCCGTACCCAGCAACCAGGGCATGAATGAGGCGTTTTCGACCGGATCCCAGAACCACCAGCCGCCCCAGCCCAGTTCGTAATAAGCCCAACCCGAGCCTAAGGCGATACCTAAGGTCATAAACACCCAGGCCACCGTGGTCCACGGGCGTGACCAGCGCGCCCAGGTCGCATCCAGCCTGCCGCCCAGCAAGGCGGCGATGGCAAAGGCAAAAGCCACCGAAAAACCGACATAGCCCATATACAGCATAGGCGGATGGATCACCAGACCCGGATCCTGCAACAGCGGATTCAGATCTCGACCATCAGCCGCAGCCGGCAGCAGACGCACAAACGGGCTGCTGGTGAACAGCATAAACATCAGAAAGCCGACCGAGATCAGCCCCATCACCCCCAGCACGCGGGCGACCATTTCCTCTGGCAGATGTTTGCTATACAGGGCGACCGCTGCGGTCCACACCGACAACAAAAATGCCCACAACAACAACGAACCTTCGTGGCCGCCCCAGATCGCCGCAAAGCGATATTCCCCGGGCAGTTGCGAATTGGAATGCTGCGCGACATACAGCACCGAAAAATCGTTGGCTAAAAACGCCTGAGCCAGCGTGGCAAATGCCACACCGATCAACAGCATCTGCCCGTAGGCCAGGGGGCGCGCGACCCCCATCAACACATTGTTATTGAGGGCTGCACCGATTATCGGCAGCACGCCCAGGGTAATCGCCAAAAATAACGCGACGATTAAGGAAAAATGACCTAGCTCAGGAATCATACGCAGCTTTCAAGTATTTGATTATTATTTTGCAACAGGCGCGCTGACAGCGGGGGTAGCGGAAGCGGCATCGGCAGCTTTCTTCAGCGCATCAGCCGCTTCCGGCGGCATGTAGTTCTCATCGTGCTTAGCCAACACTTCAGCCGCGTGCATCACCCCGTCGGCTTCCATCTTGCCTTGCGCCACCACGCCCTTACCTTCCTTGAACAGGTCGGGCAAGATGCCTTTGTAGACCACAGGCAAACTCTTTACCTTATCAGTAATTACAAAATGCACGGTCAGTCCATCGCCTTCACGCTTGATGCTGCCCTCTTCGACCAGACCACCGATGCGGAAACTGCGACCTTGCGGCGCTTCCTTGTTGTAGACCTGAGTCGGCGTGAAATACAGGCTGACATTATCCTTCAGCGCATTCAATACCAGCATGACCGCCAGACCGACCGCAGCAATCGCCAGCACGATATATAAGGCTCTTTTTTGACGAGGTTTCATATTTCTTCCGATTCTTCCGCTTCGCGCATCAGGCGCACCTGTTGCAAGGTGATTTTGCGTTTATGCACCACCATGGCGATTTCAACTGCAAACACCAGAAATGCCACACCGTAGGAACCTATCCATACATAGGTCAACGGATTTTCTCTCATCCAGATATCCAGACTCATTATTTAACCTCCGCCAGTTGAGCGATCCACTTGGTATGCCGTTCACGTTCCAGAATAATGCTGCGCACCCGCATCAGCGTGACCGCAATCGCATACAGCCAGCAGGCCACCAGCATGGTGAACATCGCCTGTTGCATCGCGATGTGCATGGAGGTGCCGGAATATTTAATGGTCGAACCCTGATGCAGGGTGTTCCACCATTTAACCGAGAAATAGATGATAGGCACGTTGACGGAGCCGACGATCGCCAGCAATGCGGCGGCACGGTCAGCCCGGCGCGGATCATCGATGGCCGCGTGCAGCGCGATGAAACCCAAGTATAAAAATAACAGGATCAATTCGGAAGTCAGGCGCGCATCCCATACCCACCACGCCCCCCACATCGGCTTGCCCCACAGCGCGCCGGTCCACAGCGAGATAAAGGCGAACAAAGCACCGGTGGGCGCGACCGCACTGGCCATCATGGAGGACAGTCGCGTGTTGAAGATCAGTCCCAGCGCCGCATATCCCGCCATCACCAGATACAAAAACATCGAAATAATCGAAGCTGGAACGTGGATATAGATGATGCGGTAGAACTGTCCCTGCGTCGCATCGACGGGTGCGACGACAAAACCGATATACAGGGCAATCACACAAAGCATCGCAGCAGGAATCGCGAACCAGGGGATGAGTTTGCCGGCCAGTCCGTAAAAGGTGGTGGGTGCAGAATATTTAAACCAGTTTATCGCCATATAACAATCTTTAAAAAATCACTCCATCGAAATACGTAAGGCCTGCGCCGTCACCCAGGGGGTAAAGACCAGCGCCAACACCAGCAAAGCACCCATCAAAGACAGATGGGCCGACACATTCAGCCCGCTGGTCACCGCCTGTACCGCCCCTGTGCCGAAAATCAGCACAGGGATGCACAGCGGCAACACCAGCAAGGATAACAACACACCTCCGCCGCGCAAACCCAAGGTCAACGCCGCACCGATACCGCCCACCATACTCAAAATCGGCGTACCCAACAGCAGACCCAACATCAGTACGCCGATCGCCTCTACCGTCATATCGAACTGCAAACCCAGCACCGGGGTCATCAGCACCAGCGGCAATCCGGACACCATCCAGTGCGAAACCATCTTGCCCAGCACCAGCACCGACAGCGACTGCGGTGCCAGCAGCATTTGCTCTAGCGTACCATCCAAATAGTCCGCCGAGAACAAGCGTCCTAACGACAACATTGATGCGAGTAAGGCCGCTACCCACAAAACGCCCGGCGCCATCTTGCGCAACATGTCCATTTCCGGACCCACGCCCAGCGGAAACAGGCTCACCACCATCACAAAGAAGAACAACGTGGTCAGCACATCCGCGCGACGACGCATCGCCAGCACCAGATCGCGACGCACCACCAACACTAACAAGGAAAAAAGCGATAATTTTTTCATATCATGACAGCATCAGGCTGCGCATCTCTATTCCGTCCACCACCAGCGGTTGATGGGTCGTGAAGATCACCATCCCCTGCCGGGCCAGATGTTCACCGATTAAATCGCCTATCATCGCCACCGCTCCGACATCTAACGCTGCCAACGGTTCATCCAGTATCCACAATTTCGCCTCACTCACCAGCAAACGCGCCAGAGATACACGGCGACGCTGCCCCTGCGACAACACCTTGGTCGGCAATCGTTCACGGCCTTTCAAGCCCATGCGGCGTAAGGCGGCAATCGCCTCCGACTCGCTCAACTGATCGCCCGACATGCCCGCCGAAATCCTCAGATTCTCCAGCGCACTCAGCTCATCCTTGATGGCATTCAAGTGTCCCAGATACATCATCTGCGCGTAGTAATCTTCCGCCAAATCCCGCACATCTTCACCGCACCAGGCGATTTTCCCCTCATCCGGGGTGATAAAACCGCACAGCGTACGCAACAAACTGGTCTTGCCGCTGCCATTGGCCCCCTGAATCTGCATGATCTGTCCGGACTGAAGCGCGAAGCTCAATCCCGTGAACAGACGATGGTCACCGCGACTACAAGCAAGATTGCTGACTTCCAGCATGAAGATAGACCTGAAATTTAACGACCGCGAATTATATACGATTGCATCTGACCAATGCGCGCCATTGCTTTATAATCCGCGCCGACCAACCTAAAAGGACTCACATGGGATTTCTGGCCAACAAACGAATTTTGATTACCGGCATGATCAGCACCCGCTCCATCGCTTACGGTGTCGCGCAAGCCATGCACCGCGAAGGCGCGCAACTGGCCTTTACCTATCAGGGTGAACGCGTGCGCGAACGTGTACTGGGGCTGGCCAAGCAATTTGACAGCGAACGGGTGTTTCAATGCGATGTCGCCTCTGACGACGATATCAATCAACTGTTTACCGATCTGAATCAGCACTGGGACGGCTTTGACGGTTTTGTGCATGCGATTGCCTTTGCACCGCGCGAAGCACTCGAAGGCGAATTCCTCACCGGTTTCAACCGAGAAGCCTTTCGCGTCGCACATGACATCAGCTCCTACAGCTTCCCTGCCATGGCCAAAGCCGCACTGCCGATGATGGAAGGCCGTAACGCCGCCATTTTGACTTTGAGTTATCTGGGCGCCGTGCGCACCATGCCGCACTACAACGTGATGGGCATGGCCAAAGCCAGCCTGGAAGCTTCCGTGCGTTATCTGGCGATGCAACTTGGGGCTCGGGGCATCCGCGCCAACGGCATTTCCGCCGGGCCTATCCGCACGCTGGCGGCAGCGGGAATAGCCGATTTTGGCAAACTGCTGGGTTATAACGAAAAACACGCCCCGCTCAAGCGCAACGTCACCGCAAAAGAAGTGGGTAATGCTGCGGCTTTTCTGTGCAGTGATCTGGCCAGCGGCATCACCGGCGAAATCACCTATGTCGATGGCGGTTTCAACACCACCGCACTGGGCTGCACCGAAGCTTAATCCCCGTTTGCCAGAGAACATCACTCTGTGCTGCGCGTAGAGCAAATTAAGCGGCCTGGCGATCACGTCGTGAGCCACAACACGGGAGCTGAAGGGTTGGAGGTCTCATGAAACATCAAGGGACCGGTACCTTCCGGTACCAGTGAGTTCAAAATATCCGTGACCAGCGCTTTGCGATCCAGATGCATCTGGATGATTTCCTCCGAGGTGCCATCATCAGATCAGCCAGCTCAGCCGTGTTATCCATAGGCCAGGCGGCGAAATTGCGGAATGGCAGCATCAACACCACTGGCATCTTAGTCGTCGATTCTCTGCAACAGACCATCGATAGAAAAGGCTAGGCGCGCTCAACAACCCACAGCGACAGAGCCTTATTTAAAATAGCCGCTGTTAAAGGCTGTGCTGTAACTGGAGGTAAAAAGCGCGTCCCGGCATCGGCAGATCGGAGTACATGCCTACCGATTTAAAGGTAGGTTCTCTGACATCGCTATTGAACAGGTTCGTCAACATGGCGCGCGCCTCCCAGCTGCCGGCGAACTTTTCGCGCCGCAAGCTCAAGTCCACCGTGCTGTAATCGGGAATCAGCGGACGGATGTCGCCCGGCTCGCGCATGCGTCCTGCCACATGATTGATCGTGGCGCCGAACTGCCATAGCGGCATGAAGCGCCAGTCTGCACGACCGAACAGACGACGATGCGGCGCCATGCCGGCATCCTGCCCGGTGACTCCGTCAATGGAGCGCTGCAGGGAGAAATTGCCGGTCAGGCGCAGATTTCCGGCTGCCTCAAGCGTGGCCTCAAATTCCAGTCCGCGTCCGGTCTGACCGCCGCTGTTAGAATACGTGACCCCTACGGGCAAAATGATGTTGCGCATGCGGTAGTGGAAAAAATTCAGATTGGTTTTCAGTTTCTCGACCGGCTGCCAGGAAACCCCCAGCTCATCGGTGGTAATCGTTTCCGGTTTGATATTGGGATTGCCGATCGCCACCGGGTTGTTGATGGCATATTGCTCGACGAACGAGGGGGCGCGGAAGGCCGTGCCATGCATGGCCTTGACCACGACGTTGTAGGCTGCATCCCATACCAGCGCAAGACGCGGATTGGTCGTGCCGCCGAAGTCGGAATAGTTGTCATGCCGCACGCCTGCCGTCAGCGTCCAATCCTGGCCGATATTCCATTCATCCTGAACGAACACGAAAGACACGTTGCGTTTGTGCGGCAGCATATAGGCTAACGCCGGATTGCCGTTCGCATCCACTACGCCGGGTAAAGGATTGCCATTCGCATCGAAGTTTTTGCTTTCCCTCGCCTCATACAAATCGTCAATGCGGTATCCCGCGCCCGTGCGGATGCGATTAGCGGCGGCGGTGGTAGGATCGGCGCTTTTAACGGTATCCCGCGCCCGTGCGGATGCGATGCTGGTCAAAAGCGGTATAGACAGCGGCAACGCTGGCATGAGTGTGCTGCTCGGAATGTCCCGAAGTGCCGAGCATGCCATTGGGGAAAGCACCGCCAAAGGCACCAGCGGGAAATAGGGAGAAGATCGGATTGGCTGGTTTACTCTGAACATCGTAATAACCGATAACACCGGATACGTCCCAGTTTTGCGCCCAGTTGGCCTGCTCATAATTCAAGTCCAGATACAGCCTGTTATCGGACGCACGCGCATTGGGATCCAGCGCCCCGGCAACGCCTGCGCCGCTACCCAGTTCGCGCTGCTGATAGGCTGCCCGCAAACGCCATGCGTCGTAGGACAAATCGGTGCGCGCATCGAACGCCTTGCGTTGTTCATTGACAGGGCCGGGCGCGAGCGAGGCTTTTGTGCCGAAGATTGCATCCCAGGCGGTTTGGGCATCCTGCTGAACAATCCCTTTTTGCCCATCGGTATTGCCTGCACGCAAATAGAAAGCGGCGTCCAGTTCGCCCAGCTTGCCGCCATGCTGTATCCATACATCTTTTGTGTTGAAGCTGCCGATACGTGCGCCGTATTCGGTACCCTTGAGGTCTGCCGCCGTCTTGGTAATGACGTTGATCACCCCGGAAAAGGCATCCGCACCATACAGCGCCGAGCCCGGCCCGCGTATCACTTCGATGCGCGCCACATTCTCCAGCGGCATGCCGCCCCAAGCCTGGCTGCGATCACCCACAAAAACATTGGTGATCGGGATGCCATTGACCAGCATCAGCACCTGCGGGTTGTATTTGGTATGAATACCACGAAAGCTGTAAATCGGAGTCATCAATATATCCGACTTGGAAACATGCAGCCCCGGCACGCTTTCCAGCGCCTGATCCAGATCGGTTGCACCCATCGCCTTGATATCGTGGGCAGTAATCACCGTCGCGGCTGAAGGCGCGCGGGTGATGGCTTGCGAACTGCCCGTGGCGATGCTGATGGTGGACTGGTCGCCATAGACCAGCGCCAGTTCTTCTTCCTCGAAAGACTGTGCGGCAGCAATGCTGCTCCACGCCAGTGCCAGAAGGAGACAGCGTTTTCTAAGATGCAATGCTTGCATAGTGTTTCTCCTCATGTATGCCCGGTAACATCCAATTTTTGCTCGCCTATTAAAGATCAGCGTTACCGGTCTGGAGCCGATTATTTTTGCAAGATACAATGCTACCGCAATTTTTCGCTTAAGCTGCATTTTTTAACCCACAAATTGGGAAAGGGTTTTGTAAAGCCTGATATTATCGCGATAAGTGCAGCATCCCGTCGGGGCGGATCCCGACAAATTGACTCATTTGAAGGGCTACGAGTAGATAATCATGGCTATATTCACACGGCTGCCCTGCATCATGCCTGCTTACCCGATACGGGTGGGCGCGGTGTTGCTGGCGGCTTCATGGCTTGTGACGACTCCGGTCTGGGCGAACCAGACAGACTCGGACGCCCGGTATCGCGACACACTGTTGTTGCAACAAGATCGCGCCGGGGTGATGCGCGCGCTTACCCCATCCGCCCTGTTACCCTCTTCGCCCCGCTTACAAGCTGACTATACTGAATTGCCCCGCACCATCGACGCCTTACCGGACATGGTGGTTTTTCCCATTTTGCTTGCCGGCCCCATAGTTGCCACCAGCAACCTTAGCGTAAAAACTGCGCTAACCCCGGAAACTGGCCACATCAGCGTCATTTACCCGGACATCGGTGAACCCTATCGCAGTGTATTTAGCCAAATTATCAATGGCATAGAGGACAGAGCCCGAGGTCGCGTCAGTAATTTCGCGGTGGGGCAAAATGTAGATATCGCTGAGCTGAACAATTCCCTGCGCCGTCAGGACACCCGTGTGGTGATCGCGCTGGGCAGGCAGGGCGTGAAGGTCGCAGCAGGACTGGACAGCAACATCCGCGTGGTGATCGGCGGTGTATTGACAGCGTCTGAAAACGAAATCCGCGATCATCCGGTGAACAGCCTGTCGCCTGATCCGGCGCTGCTGTTCTCGCGCCTGAAGACCATGAAACCTGGGGTACGGCGGGTATTCACCGTGTATGATCCGCGCCAGAATGCATGGATGATCCGCCTGGCAAAAGAAGCGGCTCGCGCCCAAGGGCTGGAGCTGGTGGCACGTGAAGCGCAGGATTTACGCAGCGCAATGCTGGCTTATCAGGAGATTCTGGCCGCAACAGACAGCACTCAAGACGCGTTGTGGTTGCCTCAAGATTCCACCACGGTGGAAGATGGTTCGGTGCTACCACTGGTGCTACAGGAATCCTGGACACATAACTTGACGGTATTCTCCAGTAGCTTCGCTCATGTCAAGCGTGGCGTGCTGTTTTCGCTGTATCCGAACAATGTCGGACTGGGCCGCCATCTGGCGGGCTCTGCGCTTGGCTTTCTGTCTTCTGGCACAAATGAGCCATCCGGCATGTTGCCGTTGCGCGACGTGTTGATGGCAATCAACCTGCGTACCGCCCGCCACCTTGAAATCAATACCAGTCGACAACAAAGTTTCGACATGGCGTTCCCTGAACAATGAGGCACGCCTGTCATGACTAAAAAATTGATAGTAATTTTCCAAAAGCTCACCTTCCAGCGCCAGTTTAGTATCACGATTACACTCGGCATTCTTTGTCTGGCGTTGTTTTCCTCTGTCGTAGGATCGTGGCATGGCAGTAAGCAAGTGCGTGAAGACCAGATCAAACAGGGACAACATATCACCGAGAATCTGGCGCGCCAAAGCGCCCTGGCGCTGATTTACGCCTCTGCAGACAACGCCAGCGAGGCGGTGAACGCCACCATGGCTTTCCCCGGGGTGATCGGCGTGGAAATACGCAACGCCAACGGACACGTGTTACTGACGCGCGGCGACTACAAACTGGCTGAATTTTTTAAACAGGATGATCAACCGGCAGGCGGCTTGCAAGCCTCCGCGCTGCTTAATGCGGAAAGCAGCAAGGCATGGCACTTTGCCGCGCCGGTTTATTCAAAACCCAGCGAAGAATCACCCTACAGCGAGGCCGCAACGCCCGAGTTTCTTGGTAACGTTTCAGTGGTGATGAGCAAGGCGACATTGGACAAGATGACCTCTGACATCTTTACCACTAACCTGATTTCATCTTTCTCTTTCGCGTTGCTGTTTCTTTTTCTGATTCACTTCTTGACCCGCAACATGGCCAAGCCCCTCAACCGCTTGTCACTCAGCATGGAACGCGCCCGACAGGGGGAATCGCAGGTACGGGCTACGCCCGGCGGGCCGAAAGACATCGCCGCTCTGGCGCACGCGTTCAACAGCATGATGTTTGTGCGGGAAGAGCACGAAGCGGCCTTGCGTATCGCCGCCATTGCCTTCGAAATCGACGAAGGGATGCTGGTAACCGATGAAAATTCGGTGATTATCCGGGTCAATCAGGCGTTCACCCGCTTGACCGGCTACAGCGCAGAGGAGGCCATCGGCAAGACCCCCGCCATGCTTGCGTCTGGTCGGCATAACGCCGCGTTCTACCAGCACATATGGAAAAGCATACAGCTCAACCATCACTGGCAAGGAGAAATCTGGAACCAGCGCAAGAATGGCGAAATCTTCCCGGAATGGCTGAATATTTCCGCCGTCCTCAACTCAAATGGGGACGTCACCCATTATATCGGTTCGTTTATCGACATCACCCAACGCAAACAAGCGGAAGATGAAATTCACAACCTTGCCTTTTACGACCCGTTAAGCCAGCTGCCCAACCGGCGTTTTCTGCTTAATCGTCTCCGCCAGGCCGTCGCGATCAGTGCACGCAACCAGACCGGAGGCGCACTGTTGTTTATCGACCTTGATAATTTCAAGACCCTGAACGACACCAAGGGACACGATATCGGTGATTTACTGCTGATTGAGGTAGCCCGCCGCCTGCAAGACTGCGTCCGCGATGGCGACACTGTATCGCGCTTCGGCGGAGATGAATTCGTGCTATTGCTGGAGGGATTGAGTGAAGAAAAGGCGCAGACCGCCATGCAGGCGCGCGACGTGGGGGAAAAAGTGCTGGAAGCGCTCAGCCGCCCCTACTTGCTTGAGGGCAGCGAGTTTCATAGTTCGTCCAGCATGGGAATAACCTTATTCGTTGATTATAAAGATAAACTAGACGAGTTGCTAAAACAGGCCGACACCGCCATGTACGAAGCGAAAAAGTCCGGCCGCAACACGCTGCGCTTCTTTGATCCGGTGATGCAGGAAGAACTGGAGGTTCGCGCACAGCTGGAAGTCGGCTTGCGTGAAGCCTTGTGCAAACAGGAATTCCGTCTTTATTACCAGATGCAAATCAACCACACCGGGCATATTCTGGGCGCAGAAATTTTGTTGCGCTGGATTCACCCGGAGCGGGGGTTGATCTCACCGCTGAAATTCATCCCGCTGGCGGAGGAAACCGGTCTCATCCTGCCGATAGGCGCATGGGTACTGGAAGCCGCCTGCAGGCAAATAAAAGCATGGGAAAGTGACCCGCACACCCGTGACTTGCAGCTGGCTGTCAATGTCAGCGGACGACAATTCCGTCAGGCGGATTTCGTTGCACAAGTGACCGAAATACTCAATCGAACCGCGATTAACCCACATCGCTTAAAACTTGAACTGACCGAGAGTATCGTGCTCGACAACGTCGCCGACACCATCGCCAAGATGCAGGAATTGAAACAAACCGGGGTACGTTTTTCCATGGATGATTTTGGCACCGGTTATTCATCGCTCTCCTATCTGACCCAACTGCCACTCGATCAACTGAAGATCGATCAATCTTTCGTGCGCAACATCGGCACAAAATCGACCGATGCGGTGATTGTGCAAACCATCATCGGCATGGCTAACAATCTGGGTATGGAAGTGATTGCCGAAGGCGTGGAAACACAGGCGCAATGCGATTTCCTCAAAGGCGCCGGATGCATGCGTTACCAGGGCTATCTGTTCGGCAAACCGGTACCGATTGAGCAGTTTGAATCAACACTCAATCGTCGCATCTGACAACCTACGCAACATATTGATTAATAATGATTAATTTAAAATTATGCAACAGCCGATAACGACACCTTCAAGTCAGACATGACGAGAGCGCTCTCTTGCGTATGGTGGCTTGATACATTTCAGTGAGACTTCAGGTTAAGAAAAACAGCCCGGCTAAAACTATCCGGCTAGTTTTTCGGCGATCTCAATTTCGGCTTGAGACCAATGTTCGACGGCATTACCCTGAAAATTGGATCGTTCGGCAATATAGTAAGCAGCCGTCTCTACTATGCGATAGTGTTCCTGAGCCGATGGTTGCGCAACTGCCTGTTTTTCAATGGCTTTGGCAGACGCTTTTGCTGGAGTATTTTTGGTCGCGGCAGGCTTGGTTGGTGCCGGGGATTTTGCGGCTTTCTTCGCTTCCGGTGCTTTTTCAATCGCAGGGAAAGACCACACAGCAGACTCTATCGTAACGATTTTAGGCGGCGCGACTTTCGCCGTGGTTGTTTTTTTGCGGCAGCCGGCTTTTTTACCGGCGCATTGTCTGCTGCCTTTTTACCGGCAACCGTTTTTTTTAACAGCCTTCCTGATTGCCGTACAGCGGTTTAACGGTCGTATCGGTATCCAGTATCCAGGCAGCGTCTAGCAACGGAGCGACGCTATCGTGGATGTGCTGATCCAGCCAGGCCGTACCTTCATCTTCCGGCATGCGCTTGAGCGCGCCACGCATCGCATCCTCCGAAATGACCTTGTTCATGTTCAGCAAGCCGGGATTAACACCATCACAACGAATCGTCGTGACGTGAGAATAACGCTTGTGGCCAGACAGAATGGACAGCATCCAGGTACCCAATACATCGGACTTGCTCGGCGCGTTATTGCTGCTATAGGTCAGTGGACAGCCATCCAGCCAGCGTGACCACAGACCGGTCAGAGTGAGAAATTCGATGAAGTAAGCCAATTGCCCTATCGGTGTCGCCGCGCTTTTACTCTCCCAGCGCACCTGCACTCGCCCCGCTATCGTTTGTACCCCAGCACGTGAAATCAGCGCTTCATCATGCTTTGACTGCTTCCGTTTCGCCTCACCCATCGGGTGACTCTTCAGTTGGCTTGAAAACCCATATCCCGCCTTACTTTCAGCCGATTTGTACAGGTTTGTGAACGGCTATCGAAATCCGCGTAAATATGGCGCAGCGTTTTTTTCGAGCACGAAAAATGCTCTGTGAGGCATTACCAAAACGTCCCCGAAGCTGGGTCAAGGGCAGGCTGCGGCCTTATGCAGACTGGCGAAGCGCACCCTTGACGCAGTGGAGGGGAGATAAATAACGCATGGCAGTAAGCCCGGCAGTTTCGTGCTTACTGCCATGCAGGCAGGCGCTTTTGACAGCCATATTTACGCGGATTTACACCGCCGGCAACACTCAAGGCCGGTGACAAATTGGTCAAGGTTGATTATAGATTTAACCGAAATCCGCTCAAATTGCTTCCAAGACAACGAACGCTACGATCGTGCTGCGCTCATCGCTGATCGATAAATGATGAGCACTGACGCCCAGTTGCGCAAGGTAAGTGCGTAGCGTGACATCGAACTGCAACACCGGCTTACCCAAGCCATCGTGACTGATGCTGATCCGGCTTAGACTGACCGGATGGCGCAGCCCGCTGCCCACCGCCTTGGCAAAGGCTTCCTTGGCGGCGAAGCGCTTGGCCAGAAAGCGCGCCGGATGGGCGTGAACCTGAAATTCGGGCAATTCGGCTTCGCTCAGCAAACGTTCGGCCAGACGCTGACCGTGCCGCTGCCACATCGCGTCGATGCGGGCATATTCAACGATGTCCGTGCCAATGCCAAAAATCATGCGTCATTCCCGCCCCCAATTACCCCCTTGGGGGCAGGCTGCGACGGGAACCCAGCGATTAAAAGCCCCTTCATCTTGCGTACCGCCGCATCCAAACCGATGAACACCGACTCGGCGATGATCGCGTGACCGATATTCAGCTCGACAATATTGGGAATCGCGACGATATCCTGCACATTGTGATAATGCAGACCGTGACCGGCATTGACCTGTAAACCGCCCGCATGGGCATATTGGGCGGCATGACGGATGCGTTCCAATTCGACAGAATGTTCAGGCACGCTGTCGGCATCGGCGTATTTGCCGGTATGCAGTTCGATCACCGGTGCACCGCTGCGTATCGCCGCATCGATCTGCTTTTCATCGGGATCGATAAACAAGGAGACACGGATTCCTGCATCCGCGCAGCGCTCACAGGCCGATTTCACCGCATCGAAATAGCGAATCACATCCAGACCGCCTTCGGTGGTCAACTCTTCACGGCGTTCAGGAACCAGACACAAGTCGTGCGGTTTGACGCGCAGGGCGTTAGCAATCATCTCATCGGTCACCGCGCATTCCAGATTCATGCGGGTTTGCAGCATACCGCGCAACACATCCACATCCGCATCCTGAATATGGCGACGATCTTCACGCAGATGGATGGTGATGGCGTCCGCCCCGGCTTCCTCGCAGATTAACGCTGCGCGCACCAGATTGGGATAACGTGCACCGCGCGCCTGACGCAGCGTGGCCACATGGTCGATATTCAGTCCTAGTTTGATCATAATTTTTGCAGATCCTTAATCAATTCGCGCGTATGCAGCATTTTTCCACCCAGATGGTGATTAAGCAACATACGCATCAGTTGTTTGCTCTGTTGAGCCACCATGGCATCGGAGTAATCATCCACCGCCATCGCCAGCAATGTTTTGCCTGAGACTTTGACGCCTGTGTGCAGATCGCCGCGATCCGCTATCGCCCCTTGTTCTACCACGTAACGATAACTGGCCTCCGCTGTGACCGGCAGACCACCGCCCGCCTCCACGCCCAACTCCAGCGCATAACCCAATTCTTGCAGCATGTGTTTTTCGAAGCAGCGCAAAGTGGCGGCATGGTCAGTTTCGTGCGCCAGACGATACAAGGTAGCGCGATAATAATCGAACAGTTGCGCATGCGCATCGTCGCGCGCCAGCAAGTTGATCAGCAACTCGTTGAGATAAAATCCGCACATCAGCGCCGTGCCTTGCAGATAGGGCTGACCGCCTTGCCATTCGGCCGCATGCAGCGTGCGCACCTCGCCCTTACCAAACCAGGACAACAACAGTGGCTGAAAACTCATCAGCACGCCGCGCAAGGCAGACCTAGGACGACGGGCACCGCGTGCAACGATCGCTAACCTGCCGTGCCGCTGACTATAGACATCCAGCAGCAAACTGGTTTCGCGAAACGGATGACTGTGCAGCACAAACGCCAGTTCATCCTGTTGCCGGTTTTGCCGGGTCGTCATTTTAAAAACTAAATTCTCAACGAGCTACGAGCTGGCAGCTACCGGCTGATCTTATTCGTATCCCAGCGTTTGCAGCATGCGTGCATCATCCGCCCAACCGCTACGCACCTTGATAAACACTTCCAGGAACACCTTACCGTCAAACAGCTTCTCCATATCGAGACGCGCCTGAGTTGCGATTTCCTTGATCTTCTCGCCCTTTTTACCCAGCAGCATCGCCTTGTGCGCTTCTTTATCGACCAGAATCGCGGCGCTGATGCGACGCAACTTCTTGTCCATTTCGAATTTTTCGATCACTACACTCACCGAGTACGGCAATTCTTCGCCGGTAAAACGGAATACTTTTTCACGCAAGATTTCCGAGGCCAAGAAGCGTTCGCTCCGATCGGTAATCTCTTCCGGATCGTAAATCAGCCCGCCTTCGGGCAGGAAGCTGCGCAAGGTATCGCGCAATTCTTCGATTTTCTTGCCGAATTTCGCACTCACTGGAACGATGTCGGCAAACTTGAAATCTTTTGCGACACTTTGCGCAAAATCAAACAATTGCCCCTTATCGGCGATTTCATCGATTTTGTTGATCACCAGCAAGACCGGGCAATGATCAGGCAGCAAGCGTAGCACTTCTTTGTCGCGCTCGTCGTAACGCATCGCTTCGAGCACATATAACACCACTTGCACATCGCGCAGACTGTTGGTTACCACCCGATTCATGCCGCGATTCAAAGCGTTCAGATGTTTCATCTGAAAACCGGGCGTATCGACAAACACAAACTGCGTATGATCATCGCTGTAAATACCGTTGATGCGATGGCGCGTGGTCTGCGCCTTGCGCGAGGTGATGCTGATTTTTTGCCCGATCAGATGATTGAGCAGCGTGGATTTACCCACGTTGGGGCGACCGACAATGGCGATATAGCCGCTGCGAAACACCGGCTCAGCCTGATCTTCATCTTCATCGTGACACTCGCGCAGCGACTCGTTTGCCTCCTCGCCCGCAAGCGGGAGAGGATTGTGGTGAGGGGGGCGGGTATGGCTAGTTTCATTGGATGGGTTAGCAACTTTGCCACGCCCGTCGATTTCAACCGCACCATCGTTTAATTTATTGATATCATTCATTATTTTTTTCCAATTATTTGATAGGCCGCCAGCGCTGCTTGCTGTTCGGCATTACGGCGACTAGTCCCTGCGCCTCGTGTAGATATTTTAAGTGCGGTAATGGTGCACTCGACCTGAAACAGTTGATCATGCGCTACGCCCTGCGTTTCAAGAACAGTGTAAACGGGTAAAGATAAACGCCGGCTTTGCAGATACTCCTGCAACAAGGTCTTGGCATCCTTACCCAGCGTCGTCCTATCGACTTTGGCCAGATAAGGCACAAACAGATTCAGCACCACCCGCTCCGCCGCCTCGAAGCCATCATCCATCAAAACAGCGCCGAACAAAGCTTCTACGGCATCGGCCAGGATCGAAGGCCGACTACAACCACCGCTTTTCAGTTCACCCTCACCCAAGCGTAATTGGCTGCCGAGTTTAAGTTGTTGTGCGAAGAGAACCAGCGTCGATTCTTTAACCAGATTGGAGCGCAGTCTCGACAGATCGCCCTCACTCAGATCGGGAAATTCAACGTACAGGTATTTGGCGATCACACAGCCTAACAAACTGTCGCCCAAAAACTCCAGACGCTCATTGTGATCCGGCGCGAAGCTGCGGTGCGTCAACGCGCGCTGCAACAACTGAGGCTGTTTGAATACATGCCCCAACTGCCGGCTCAGATTACCCTTACTTTGATTCACTGCTGCAACTAAAATCAACGATCAGACTGATATTCGCGACTACGGGAATCTTGACGTCATAAACCGCAGTCAATACCGGTTTACCGCCATCGCTGACCACCTCGATATCCTCAGCCTTAATCGCCTTGATATCGTCGATAATCGCGCGTTTACTGAACGAAGCGCGTATATCGCGGGCCGGCGCTTTTTGCATTTCAGGGTCGGCGGCAATTGCAGCGAACACCTTATTGATCTGTGCATATTGCATATAGGCCGGAATCAGCTTCAAACCCAAAACGCTGGCTAACACCAGCAACATGGCACCGAAAATAAATCCTGTAAAACTCAAACCGCGCTGGCGGTTAAGCTGCGCTATCATCATGGCAATTTCTCCTTAAATTGATTGACCGACACGCTTCAGGTCAGAAAAGTTCATCCATACCAGAAAAGCCCGACCAACGATCTGATGATCCGGCACAAAGCCCCAATAGCGACTGTCGCGGCTGTTATCGCGATTATCGCCCATCATGAAGTAGTGGCCTTCCGGCACTTTGCAGCGCACCGAATCTTCGTCATAGACACAGTTCTCCCGCCCCGGAAACTCGGCCACCGATCCCAAATGCACATTGGGCATATCGGGATTGACCAGCAGTGCATGATTTTTATCGCCCAGCGTTTCGTTGTATCGTTCGGTGTGCACGAAATTCAGACCGCTTTCAACGTAGTTATAGTCGCCGTCCGACAGCCTAACCTGCTCCACCCCGTTGATTATTAAATGTTTACGACGATAAACCACGGTATCACCGGGAACACCGACCACACGTTTGATATAGTCCACGGAGGGATTTTCCGGGTAATGAAACACCATCACATCGCCGCGCGCGGGATTATTCAACTGGATAAGCTTCTTATTGACGATGGGCAGACGGATACCGTAGGTGAATTTATTCACCAGAATAAAGTCGCCCACCTGCAAAGTCGGAATCATGGAACCGGAGGGAATCTTGAAAGGTTCGGCCAAAAAAGAGCGTATGCAAAACACAATCAGGATCACCGGAAAAAAACTCTTGGCGTATTCCACCCACCAGGGTTCGGTCGCACCGACAGCGCGTCTGGCCGCCAGCGCGTAACGATCCAGCAACCAGATGCTGCCGGACACCAGCAACATCACAAACATAATTAAAGCAAAATCCATTTTATTCCTTAAAAACTACGAACAAATCATTCCACAATATGAGTTGTCATTGCGAGCGTAGCGCGGCAATCCAGAAAATATAATCCTGTCAACACGCTGGATTGCCTCGTCGCTGTACTCCTCGCAATGACGGGTACTTTTTTCTACATATACTCGTTAATCATCTACGCGCAAAATCGCCAGGAAGGCTTCCTGTGGAATTTCCACATTACCCACCTGTTTCATGCGCTTCTTACCGGCTTTTTGTTTCTCCAGCAGCTTCTTCTTACGCGAGATATCACCGCCGTAGCACTTGGCCAGCACGTTCTTGCGCATCGCCTTGACGTTTTCACGCGCGATGATATTAGAGCCGATGGTCGCCTGAATCGCCACGTCGTACATCTGACGCGGAATCAGTTCGCGCATCTTGGCCGCCACTTCACGACCGCGATACTGACTGTTGGCACGATGCACGATAATCGCCAGCGCATCGACCTTATCGCCGTTGATCAGCATGTCCACCTTAACCACATCCGCCGGACGATATTCCTTGAATTCGTAGTCCATCGAGGCATAGCCGCGTGAGACGGATTTCAACCTGTCAAAGAAATCCATTACGATTTCCGCCATCGGCATCTCATAGATCAGCTTAACCTGTTTACCGTGATAGCTGATGTTGATCTGCTGTCCGCGCTTTTGCGTACACAGCGTAATCACCGCGCCGACATACTCGTTCGGCATATACAGATTGACGGTGACCACAGGCTCACGAATCTGCTCGATTCTGGACGGATCCGGCATCTTGGACGGGTTATCCACCGTCAAGATCGTACCATCGCGCATCACCACTTCATAAATAACGGTAGGCGCGGTCGTGATCAAGTCCATATCGAACTCGCGTTCCAGACGCTCCTGTACGATTTCCATGTGCAACAAACCGAGGAAGCCGCAACGAAAGCCGAAACCTAACGCTTGCGAAACTTCAGGTTCGTAATGCAAGGCCGCATCGTTGAGCTTCAGTTTTTCCAATGAGTCGCGCAGCGCCTCATATTGATTAGATTCGACCGGAAACAGGCCGGAAAATACCTGAGACTGCACTTCCTTGAAGCCGGGTAGTGCCGCTGCTGCGGGTCTGGCCTGATGGGTGATGGTATCGCCCACTCGCGCCGATTTGAGTTCCTTTATCCCGGCGATGACAAAACCCACCTGCCCGGCACTCAAGGTTTCACGCGGTTGAGATTTGGGCGTAAATACACCGATATGTTCGGTCAAATGCTGCGCGCCGGTCGCCATAAACAGGATTTTTTCCTTAGGCTTCAGGGTGCCGTTCATCACCCGCACCAGCATCACCACGCCGACGTAATTGTCGAACCAGGAATCCACGATCAAGGCTTGCAACGGCGCGTTCACATCGCCTTTGGGCGGCGGCACCTTGACGATCAGCGATTCCAGTACTTCCTCGATGCCGACACCGGTCTTGGCCGAACAGTGCACCGCATCGTGCGCCTCGATACCGATAACCTCTTCGATTTCTTCGATGGCATTATCAGGATCGGCGGAAGGCAAATCAATCTTATTCAAAACCGGCACGACTTCGACACCGAGATCCAGCGCGGTGTAGCAATTGGCGACCGTCTGCGCCTCCACGCCCTGGGATGCGTCCACCACCAGCAGCGCGCCTTCACAGGCAGACAAGGAACGAGACACTTCATAGGAGAAGTCCACGTGTCCGGGTGTGTCGATCAAATTCAGATTGTAGATTTGCCCGTCGCGCGCCTTGTAGCTAAGCGCTGCTGTCTGCGCCTTGATGGTAATGCCGCGCTCTCGCTCTATATCCATAGAATCAAGCACTTGTGCATCCATCTCACGATCGGACAAGCCGCCGCATAAATGAATAATACGATCCGCAAGCGTCGATTTGCCGTGATCGATGTGGGCGATAATAGAAAAATTACGAATTAGCTGCATGGAATTCCAATAGATACCGCACGCCCGTTTGCCGAAGTATATCGATCAGGGCAGGCAGAGTTTTTACAAAGCGCTGATTCTATCCGATTTAGGCGTAATACGCAGGGCTGTGACAGGACAGCTCACAGTCTAAAATTAATAAATTATTTACAATCATAATGTTAGTAACAAAAAATTATTCCACAACATGACGCAATCCTGAAATTTTTCGGTTTATCGTCTCATCATAGGCATGGGCGAATTGAGACGATTTGTCGGCATGGGTCGATACAAATTATCTCTTCCAGGCATTCCGCCATTTTTCATTTGCATCGGCGCGGCTTGAGAGGCGCGCTCCTTATTCATTTCATTACCACCATGAAGCAACACCGTGCGCCCCATCTCAGGGCGTCGCATGACTTGGATATGATCGGCCAGCAGACGGTGGCCCGACTGAAGTCGCCCCACAACGCGGACTAAATTTCCCTGCATCAGCTGCTCCACTTTACCGCCTACAAGCGTAGTCTGGCCCGAATAGTCAATGCTAAACCCGCTGATTACAATTTGCTGTTCACCCGGGCGATTAATCACCAGTCCTTCAACGACAATCCGATTGGCATGTCCGGCAAAGGGCAGTGATGGATCAGGTATGGCACGGGTGACATGAAGTTCTCGCCCATTCCACACTCCTTTCACCAGTGCTTCAGAGCCCATCACCAGCGTAGCGTCCTCCGTCTTAACAGGTGTGCCGGCGATGAGATATTGCCCGTCACTGCCACGCTCGATCACACCGATGATACTGTTGCTCGGCATCTCCTGAGCGGAATCAATACGCGAGGCCTCAATTTCGTTGGCCGCATTTCGATAGCCACTCACCTTGAGCGGCATGCCGAGTGTTATCTCTTGAATCGTATTGACGCCCCCAAACAGGGTTGCCTCATTCAGTCTGATTTTCTGACCCATTACTTCGATTAAGCCGAGATCGGTTTTGATCATCGTCACAGGGCCTTCGACTGCATTCAGAATATCAACTTTGCGTGCCCGTAATTGATTCGATGTTCCGACGGCGTCAATGGCGATAACCTGACCGACCGCCAGTTTACCAATACCCGCCACTTCCCCGTTACTGCTGACCTGCGTTGCATCGTCATAATCCACCTCAAGGCCGTTAATACAAACACTGGCAAATCCGGTAATGGTGCCAACGATTCCTGTGCCTCCGATGCCGCCGTTCGCTTGCGCTCCCGTTCCGCCGATGCCACCATTCGCTTGTATTCCCGTCCCACCGATACCTCCATCGTTCACAATCAGAGGCTTACCTGTTCCACCCACACCTCCTTCCACCTCGACGCACGCGGCCAACACAACGGCGGGAATGACGAGCAACAGTAGCGCGATCATTTGACTAAGGATAGGGCGCAATACGCTCATTATTTCTGTTCTCCGACAGCGGGTTCGCTGTAAAAATACAGTCCACAGGTAAAACGCTGACGAGGTGTGGAATCGTGCGCATCTCGCACCTCCAGACGCATTGCCGAGTGATTCAGTGTTTTTAACATATGGTTGGCCAATTGATGCGCTTGTGCGTTCAACTCGTCTACGCTGCCTTGTGACAATTCGTCGTAATAGACACTACGCTCCAACCAGGGTGTGCCCTCGCCTAACAGGTTGTGGGTAGCTGCTGCGGCATGATCATGCAGATTGTGCGCAAAAAAGTAAGTTTTCTCTTCCATGCCTTCTTTAGGAACAAATGCCTCTGTGTTAAGAACAACCCTGTCATTGTCATCCAAGCTGACAATACCCAAGCGCAGCCACTCATCCAGTACCACACGCGCCCGAATATCTTTACTTCGACTCGAAACCAGATGTTCAAAGGACGCTTCGCCATCGACACTCGAAAGGCGCGGCAACGCACGTGGCCGCCCATCGGCATCCACAAATGGCGACTGATCAAGCCAGGTTGCCACGAGTTTCGCCCCCACAGAAACAACTTCCGGCACCGGCATTTCCATATCGAAACTCTGGCTTCGGAGTCGCCTCACGTCCTTACGGTGCACGCCCGTCAGCAAGCTGATACGGCTATCCGTCGAAGGCTTCTCATCAAGGCGAAATTCCTTATCGGCCACCTCGACAAATAGGCCCTTGAGCAATTCGGCAAGATACGGATAGGTGATTCCACTGGACAGCATCAACTGTACCAGCGGGTGTAGCACGTGTTTGATGGCACGTACTAAATTCGACGAAATATTCAGTTTACTCATAACCATGACAAGCGCTTACGTTGAGCTGAAGTATATCTCAACTCATCACTTCTTGACGTGGGAAATTTTCCCGCTTATGATTCTGTCTGCGCGGGAATAATTCCCACTAAATGTTGTTTTCAATACGCTAAGGAGATAAAAAATGAAATATTTGATGGGTGCATTGCTACTGATTACATTGCCAGGTTGTATGATGCTTGGCATGTCTGGAATGGGCGGCATGGCTGGAATGCGCGGCATGATGAATCACGGCAAGTCAGAAGAAACGAAAACTACCACCCCCAGCGGCGAACCGGCGAAACAGCCCCCTGAACAATCGACACGCCCGTCTTGATTGCCCGCTGCAACCGGTAATGACGAGATGTTTTTGACTACGCCACTTGTTCGATACAGAAGGCAGCTGCCATGCTGTTAACTCTGCATCGGCATCTGCTGCGATTGCTCGGAGAAGTCGCGCGCGGCTATGCCTGGGTATCCCTGGTGCCTGGCTGGAAAGCCGGTTTGCCGCTCGCGCTGATGACGTTTATTGAACCCCACATCGGTTTCATCGGGCTGCTCGGCGCGGTATGTGCCTGGTATGCCGGAGAGATTGCGGGTGCAGATGCCGGTGAACGTCCTGTTTGCGTATTCAACGGCTTGTTGAGCGGTCTGTTCGTGGCACATGCCTGGGTCACCGGAACAAGTGTGATCGCACTGGCTCTGCTGGGCGGGGTGTTTTCCGGATGGTTGAGCGTGGTACTCGGACGTCTGGCATGGTCGCTGGTGCGACTGCCCATTCTCAGTTTACCTTTCGCGCTGGTGGCCATGCTGACGACGGCGGCAGGGGGCAGTCTTGCTACGCTGAAATTGAACGCATATACCGCCCCACCCGACATGTTCGGCACTCAAACTGACAAATTCCTGAGCGCCTTCGGTAATCTCTACTTTATGCCCAATCCGTTTGCCGGACTTTTTGTATTGGCAATATTGCTGGTATTTTCCCGCTACTACCTGGTCATTGCGCTGCTGGGCTATTCTGCGGCGCTGTACTGGCTCAATATGCTGGGGGCTGCACCAGAGCATCTGGCGAATACGGCGTGGGACAGCAACGCCATTCTCGCCGCACTGCTGGTGGGCGGGCTGTTTGCCACGCCTTCTTTGACGACTGCGGCACTGGCCGCCTTGGCCGCCGTCATCGCCGCCTGGTTAGCGCTGGCACTGGGGCGTATCCTGGATGTCGCTCACTTAGTGCCTTTTTCATCTCCTTTCGTGCTTTCTGCCTGGATTGTGCTCTACGCCGCAGTTCGTAATACCCGGATGGCGAGCAGCTTTAACCTCCTGCTGCCGGACTTCCCGGAGCGTTCCTATCAACGATCGCAAATCAGCCGTGCCCGCACCGGCAATCCCGGCAGCGTGCCACTTGCACTGCCCTTCGTCGGTGCCTGGACCGTATCGCAAGGCGTGTCAGGCCCACACACGCATCGCGGGCCGTGGCGTCATGCCCTGGATTTCATTATCCTTAAAGATGGCAAGAGCTTTGCCAACACGGGAAATCGGCTTGAGGATTTTTATTGCTATAACCAACCAGTGCTGTCGCCTGCCTATGGCCAGGTCTGGCGCGTTATCAACGATGTTCCCGACAACGCGCCGGGTACGGTCAATGTAGCGGCCAATTGGGGAAATTTCGTACTCATCCGGCTTTATGACGGCAAATTTGCGCTGGTCGCCCACCTCAAGCCCTGGACGATTGCGCTGCTGCCGGGCGCGTGGATCAAGCCTGGCGATTTCATTGGCTACTGCGGCAATTCAGGGCGTTCGCCACAGCCGCATCTTCATCTGCATCTGCAAAGCAGCGACGAATCTGCTGCGCCTACCCTCCCCTTTCATTTGGCGAGTGTGCTGATCTCAGATCATGACGAAGCGCCACGTTACGAACTTACTGTCATACCCCAAGAGTCTGCAACCCTGTCCAGCGCCATTCTGGGTGATGTCCGTCCATTCTACTTGCTGGCCGGTCGCGGTCTGCGCTACACGGTGGCACACGACGAAAACATCCAGTCCGACTGGTCGCTGCACTGCGAAGTGGACGAACTGGGACGGTTGGCGCTGATCTCCAGCATGGGTGCTCGCTGCATTGCAGAATCAACCTGGGCGATATTTTCCTGTTACGAGCGCAGCGGAAATGCAGATCCCTATTTCGATCTCTGGTTACTGGCGTGCGGTTATACCCCCGCCTCGTTTCAAATCAACAGATGGCAAGATCACTCCACTCCGGCGAAATTGCTGCCGCAACGCGCAGCCAAGTGGCTATCCGTTCTGGCATGGCCCTGGACGACCTTTGTCGAGAGCAGCTACCACCGAGACTGGGATGAAGAAGCGCAAGGGTGGCGCCAAAAGTCACAGCATCGACAAAAAATATCCGGCATTAGTGTGCAAGTGAAAGCGTTGATCGTTCCGCAGCTGGGTTGCACTTACCTCACAGCACAGGTTGGCAAATCCCGATACACCCTGCAAGCCACCCGTTCGTTTCAACGCGCCGATGTTGGCGTGCCCGGATGGGAAACACCACTCACCATTTCAACGTCACCAAGGAGAATCGCATGAGAAGCAAACTAACAAACTCAAAAATCATGTCCGTCGGCATCGCAATGGCCGCGCTGTCCTGTCAGGCACAAGCCGATGCATGGTCCTTTAATGCCACACCGAGCCTAACTTACGGCTCATATAGCGGCTCAGTGCAGCGCGACAAACTCTCGGAGATCAGCGTGATGATTTCTGCCGACTATCTGGATCAGGGTGGCGTGACGGCGGGATACAGCAATACGCGTGTCAATCTGAAAAATGCCACAACGATAGACCAGAATAACTTTTTGCTTTCCGGCCGGAAACATATTTATTTGGATTCGGGATCGGGACGGCTGACTCTGCGCCTTGATGCCCATAGACTCAACAACAACGATGTTACCGGTGCGACGAATGGCGTATCTGTCATCGCACCGCAGGTAGGCTGGCTGTCAGATGACCGTACCCTTTATGCGGACTTAGGCTATGCCAACTCAAGTTACCCAAATCAGCCCACCGTACGCCAATATACCCCGACGATGGGTTTCGGTTTTAACAGCAATGCTGACTGGATTCAAATGCGCGCTTTCCTGATCAGCGGGCTCAATCCGGCCAGCACTGGCGGCAAGTCCAGCACGTCCGATCTGGACATGAAATGGACACATTACTTCGCGCCCGGTTCTGAACTGGTACCCGCCTCAGTTTCGCTGGGGGTTGCAGCAGGTCAAAAGATGTATGCCGTCGATATGGACGCGCAATCGGTCGCGAATATTGCCGATTTAAGCAAAGGCGCCGCGACATTGGGACTGGCCTGGAATATTAACAAGAGCACCAAATTGTTCGTGTTGGCAGGGCAAAGTCGCTATAGCAATGTGGCCATGGCCAATGATTACAAACTCAACGTGGGCCATGCCAATCTTTCCGTCGACTGGTAGCTTTACCCGTTAAGCCTGACATCACCTCCCAGTCGGTATTATTTTATAACATATTGATTAATAAGAATATGTTATATATTCATAACCAAAAACAAAAGGAAAGCGAACATGAAATCAATGAAATTGTATCTTTTACTAAGCGCATTTTTTGCAGCGATGACCTTGTCCTCAATATCCGTGTGTGCTCAAGAGCAAGCCTGGAAAAGTTCATACAAGCTTGAAGCTGCCGGAAAGTACCCTGACGCCATCGCCGCCATCGACGCGGTGCCTGCCAACGGCCCGGAAGCTGAATTAAAGGCGCTGCGCCGTGGCTGGCTGTATTATTTACTGGGCAACTACAACGAAGCTATCCGTGAGTATCGCTATGCGAGTGAACGCAATGGCGAATCGGTTGATGCGCGTCTCGGCGTCACGCTTCCCCTGCTGGCGCAAAAGCGCTGGCGTGAAGCGGAACAAAATGCGCGAGAGGCACTGAAACTGGCCCCGAATAATTACACGGGCTTGTTGCGGCTGACGGTTGCACTGGAAGGACAGCGCGACTGGGAAAAAATGGTGAAAACGGCGTCATCCATGGTCACCAGCTATCCGTCCGATGCAACAGCCTATGTTTATCTGGCACGCGCTTATGCCTGGCTCAACAAGCGCAACGAAGCGGTCGCGGCTTACAACGCAGTGTTGGCGCGTTATCCGGGTCATCTGGAAGCTAAAACTTATATCGAACAGAAATAAGCAAACCGGGAATGGTCAATTTTGATTTAAAGCAGAAACGTGAAATTCTCTGGCAAGACTTGTCTTGGTCAGCCAATCAAACACCCTTTGCCATTGAAGCCTTCAGTCATCTGCTGCACGAGCTTGATCAGATTGACCGGTTCTGGACCTATCCGGGACGGGGAGTGCTGTTTCGTCTGTCTTTCTATCTGGAACAGGGACAATTCGCGTTAATCACGCAACTGGTGAATAACTGCTGCTACAACTTGCAAGAGGATCGCTATCGGCAACAGATATTTACCCCCTTTCTGACTAATCTGGAATTGCTTGATCGTCCAATGTTGCACGATGACCGGCAATTGGCTGCACTACCCGTCACGCCCGCCAAGCCGTATTTCGAAGTACTGATCGTTCACCCGTTTCCTGACGAATACGAGCTGCTGTATCGCCAGCATTTAGCCACCTTCAAATCAACGCATGATGAATTTGTCTATGACATTGTGCTGGTGGATTCGGCAGAAGATGCGCTGACCGCGATACTCGCCAACACCGACATTCAGGCTTGCGTTTATCTGAACCACGTTGTTCCTGTCACTTATGCCTCTGCGCCGCTGTTTGCGCACTACAGTAAGTCATTGCTGGCGAGCACGCCACCGGTGAATGTACTCGACAGCGTGGAAGTCAACCTGTGCCGGACGATCCGCTGTGTGCGACCGGAAATGGATCATTACTTGATCAGCGAACAGTCGGCAAGCGAGTTGCCATTCCCTGTTCGAGACCACTTTGACCGCGTGCTGTTTCACGACTATCCATTTCACGATTTGCATGCCGCCATTTTGAATGGCGTGCGCAATCGTTTTTCCACACCGTTTTTTGATGCGCTGCAAGCGTACAGTCGCCAACCTAAAGGCGTGTTTCATGCCATGCCGTTGTCGCGCGGCGCATCGGTTAAAGATTCGCCGTGGATACACGATATGCTGGATTTTTACGGCAGCAACCTGTTTCTGGCGGAAACCTCCTCTACGCAAGGCGGCCTGGACTCGCTGCTTGACCCAACCGGCGCCATCAAGCAGGCGCACCTGAAGGCGGCCGAAGCATTCGGCGCGGATAGCAGTTATTTCGTGACCAACGGTACGTCCACCTCCAACAAAATTGTCATTCAGGCCAACTTACAGCCCGGTGACATCGTACTGGTTTCCTCCGATTGCCATAAATCCATTCCCTATGCGGTGATGCTGACCGGCGCCTACCCGATCTTTCTGGAGACCTATCCGCTGGTGGACTATGACTTGTACGGCGGCATCGATCTGGCGCAGATCAAAGCCGTGATGCTTGATTTAAAAAAGCATCATCGCCTGCATCGCCTCAAACAGATCTGCCTCACCAACTCGACGTTTGACGGCCTGATTTATCACAGCGAAAATTTCATGATGGAGATCCTTTCCATCAAGCCGGACATCATTTTCCATTGGGACGAGGCGTGGTTTGCCTTCGCCCATTTCCATCCGCTTTATCACAGCCGCACGGCCATGAGCGCTGTCCACAAAATTCGCCAGCGCATGCAGAACCCGGCGTATCACCAGTTCTATGCACAGTGGTCGGAGGAATTCGCCGCCAATCCCGATGAAGGTAAGTGGCAGCAGACACTTTATCCTGATCCGCATCAGGTGCAGTTGCGCGTTTATGCGACACAATCCACACACAAGACGCTGACCGCGTTTCGTCAGGGTTCGATGATTCACGTTGCGGATGCCCGGTTCAACCAGACGAAATTTATCGACGCGTTTCGGATTTACACCTCAACCTCGCCCAACTATCAAATCATTGCTTCGCTGGACATTGGTCGCCGGCAAGCCGCGCTGGAAGGATTTCATCGTGTGCGTAAATCCATTTTGCTTGCGCTCCAGTTGCGGCAACGCCTGCGCGATTCCGAATTGCTCAGGCCCTACTTCGAAGTACTGGGGGATGATGAGATGGTACCAGGGTGTTACAGAAAACCGCACCCGGCAGAACAGCAGTCCGCACTGGCCGCATTGGGTGCGGCATGGGGACAGTCTGACTTTGTCATTGACCCGACGCGCATCACCCTCAACGTCAGCAAATGCGGGCTTGATGGCAGCAGCTTCCGGCAACTGTTAATGTCCCGCTACGACATTCAGGTCAATAAAACTTCGCGTCATACCGTGCTATTTCTAATCAACATTGGCGCGACCCAAACGACAATTGATTATCTGCTGCAAGTGTTGCACGAGATGGCCGCGAAGTTTCAATACGAACGCAAAAATTCGTGTAGCACACACCACATGGAGGCCTCTATCCCGTTGCCCGAGAAGCGCATCTTTCACCCGGTGTTTATGCCATTTTCGGCAGGCGACTACAACGCCTGCGACCTGCGCGCAGCCCACTACCAGGGCGTTGATGATGCCAATATCGAATATCTCCCCTTGTCTGCCGACACACTGCAACAGGTTCAGTCGGGCAAGACATGGATATCGGCCAGTTTTGTCACACCCTACCCACCCGGTTTTCCCGTGCTGGTGCCGGGCCAGATCATTACCGCCGAAATACTGTGTTTCTTCCAACACATCAAGGTCGCAGAAATTCACGGTTACCGCTTCGAGCGTGGCTTCAGGGTGTTTCGCGACGAATATTTGGCGCAACTGGCTGCGGATTCATCCACTATAGGAACTTCAACATGACGACAAAGCCGAAGAAAACACTTAACTCCCTTGCCGACATCAAGCGCTATTTTGCGGAAAATGAGCTTCCCTACTACTTCATCAGCGCCAGCAACTTCAATATGATGGGCATGCACGACTGGGTACGCGAATGGATAAATATTAATCTGCTGGATTGTTTCGATGGCCGTCACCCGCAGGTATTGATGGTTGAAAACGACTACTCGCAAGTATTTGAAAATATTGAAGATATTAATATATATCTATTGAAATCGGCAAGACTGCAAAAACTGCTCTCCGAGACACAGGATAAAGGCAATGGCCGCGCCCTTTTTCTGTTCTTCGATGAGCAGATTGAGGCGCTCTGTCAGTCGCTGAATCTTGAGATTATCCTGCCAAAAAACAGTCTGGTGCGCGAAATCGACAGCAAGATCGTCACCACGGAAATCGGCAATCAGGCGGGTGTACACAGCGTGCCGAATGTGCTGACCCACATCTCCTCGTATACAGCGCTACAGCGAGTTGCGCGCGAGAACGGTTTGGGTGAACGTTGGGTGGTGCAGACCGCTTATGGTGATTCCGGCAAGACCACTTTCTTCATTTCCAGCGAAGCGGATTATCAGGCGGTCGCAGCCAGGATTGAAAGTGAAGACAGGGTCAAGGTAATGCGCCGGGTCAATTGCACAGGAACCGCGATTGAAGCGTGCGCCACGCGCTGGGGAACCTTTGTCGGCCCGCTGTTGACGGAATTGATAGGCATCGAAGTATTAACCCCCTACCCCGGCGGCTGGTGCGGCAACGAACTGTATGACGCAGCATTTTCGGCGGACATCCGTCATCAGGTGCAACGCAAGACGCAAGCCATGGGCGATGCCTTGTATCAGCGCGGCTATCGCGGCTATTTCGAGTTGGACTACCTGATCGATGTGGACAGCCGCGAAGTGTATCTGGGGGAGCTGAACGCGCGCATCACCGGCATTAGCGCAATGACCAATATGTCGGATTTTGGCGCCGAAAATATTCCCTTGTTCCTGTTCCATCTGCTGGAGTTCGATCCTGAAATCGATCTCAAACTGGATGTCGATGAATTCAATCAGGCTATGCTGACTCAAGGCGCTGCGGGCACGGCGGCTCAGGTGATTGTTAAATACACCGATGAGCCATTGAAAATCATCACACAAGCGCCGGTTTCAGGTGTTTACACCCTGGACAGCGATGGCCTCCTGACCTTGAAACAGCCAGGATATAAGCGCCGCGATGCCTTGGCGGAAAATGAATCCTATCTCCTGCGCATCATGGCGGCGGGCGAATACGCCTACAAAGGCGGCGATTTGGCGATCCTGTTTCTGAATCGCGTTATTCGCCAACCTGATGGCCAATTAAACACAGAGGGTGAACAGTGGGTCAGCGCACTGCAACGCGGCTTCCAGTTTCGCAACCTCAACCAAGAAGAGCGCTCGCTGGTTGAGCTCGCTCACAATCCTGCCAATGTCAAAAGTGGGCGTGACTCATGAGTGCCGGTACACAAAAGCGCTTTCAGGCGATCGAAGAAGCATTTCCCGGCGAAAAGTGGCTGGCCCATTATCATGCCGCCCTGCCTGGGTATCGTCGCTGGTTTGCCAGTGAAGGTGAGATCAAACGCCCCGCTCTGGCGGAATGCCGCGAAGCATTACAAACTTACATGCCTGAATTTGTCCCGCTGTGGGAGCACCTGTTGAATATCACCCACGCCGACGACAATGACGCCCGGCTGTTAAGTTTTTATTGTCCGGCGCCTTATCTGTCCGGTTGCTCGCAAGCCGTCTGGACACGTTACACGCCGATACTGGTGCGCAATTACGACTATGCACCGGCGAATTGCGAGGGGCGAATTATGAAAACGCGCTGGCACAACACCGATGTCATCGCTTCGACCGATTGCCTGTGGGGCGTACTGGACGGCATGAATGAATACGGACTTTCCGTCTCGTTGGCTTTTGGCGGCAAGAAATGCATCACCCAAGGATTCAGCATCACCCTCATTTTGCGTTACGTATTGGAGTTTTGCACTACCGTGGACGAGGCGGTACAGGTATTATGCCGCGTGCCCGCTCACATGGCGTACAACATCACCGTACTGGATGCACACGGACAGGTTCGCACGGTTGAACTGTCGCCCTTTTCCAGCCCGAACGTCACCTGCAAACCGCTGGCCGTCAATCACCAGGGTGATTTTGAGCTAACCAACTACGCGATGTTTTCGCGTTCCTACGAGCGCCAGCAATTCATCATCGGCAAGCTTTACGACCCGCTGAGTAGTATCGAGTCATTCGTCAACGCTTTTGAATACAGCCCGTTGTTCGCCACCAATTACGCACAAGGATTTGGTACGCTATATACTGCAATTTACAACCCGCAACTGCGCGCCATGGAATATCGCTGGCCCAACCGGGTGCGCATGTACCAGTCATTTGCATTCTTTGAAGAGCATGAGGTCAGGATCAATCTCCCATGAAAAAATCAATCTTGTCCGGACTAATCGCGATTGCAGCCATCTTGCCCTTTTCAGCCAAGGCGAACGATACGGTGAATCTATCAGTCGGTTCTGAATACACTAGCGGCAAATATGGTGCTGCGACATCAACAGACATCAAGTTTTATCCTGTCACCCTAAACTATCAGCAAGAGCAGCGATCCTTCAGCCTGATTGTCCCGTATATGCAAATGACCGGACCCAACAATATCGTCGGCGCAATAGGAAACCAGTCTATGGTAAAAATGGTCGGCGTAAAAAATATTTCACAACGCACATCAACGGGGCTGGGCGACATCGTTGTTGCTGCAATACAAAATATATATACAAATCAAGAAGCTGGATTAATTGCCGACCTGACTGGCAGCGTCAAATTTGGCACAGCAGATGCAGCAAAGGGTTTAGGCACAGGGAAAAATGATTATTCTGTGCAAGGCGATTTCGCCAAAACTTTCGATCGCGCAGATATGTTCGGCACCCTCGGTTGGCGCAAGATGGGCAACCCCGTTGGTATCAATTTCAAAAATCCCTGGTTCGCCTCCTTTGGCGGAGGGTACGCTGTGTCGCAAACCATGCGGTTGGGGATCGCTTACGACTTTCGTCAGCGCGTCATTGACGGCACCTCAAATTTCGCTGAAGTGCTCGCCTTCATAAACTACAGCATTTCAAATCAAGCCAGAATTCAGATGTATTTGCTCAAAGGCTATACCAATAACAGCCCCGATCGTGGCATAGGCGCAACATTGAACTGGAACTATTAGAGACCTCTCGCGTCATTCATGCGTGTGAGGGCAAGGGCCGTGAAACGTTGCATAATATTCAGCAACACCTTGAATATAAGCGCACGGGCTTAAAGCTCTTACGGTGAATTTCACTGACACCGTGTTCACGTAAAGCCGCCAGATGCGCGGCGGTGGGATAGCCCTTATGCAAGGCATAACCGTATTGCGGGTATTGTACATCGAGTTGCAACATCAGCGCATCCCGCGCCGTTTTAGCCAGGATAGAGGCGGCAGAAATAGCGGCTTCTTTGCTATCCCCCTTGACGATCGCTTCACTGGGTATCCCGGTCTTAGGACAATACAAGCCGTCGACCAGCACCAGTTGCGGTTGAATGGCTAATGCCTGAACCGCGCGCTTCATCGCCAGCAGCGTCGCCTGCAAAATATTGAGTTCATCGATCTCCTCAACCGATGCCCAGGCAACAGACCAGGCCAGCGCTCGCTCACGGATTAACGGCGCCAATAGATCGCGCTGCTTCTCGGAGAGTTTCTTGGAATCATTTAAACCCGGAATCGGATTATTAACATCGAGTATCACCGCCGCTGCGCTCACAGGCCCGGCTAATGGGCCACGCCCCGCCTCATCCACCCCGCAGACCAACAATCCTGCGCGGTCAAAACCACTCCCCGCCTGATCAGAAAACAACGGCATTATGGCAAATAAGGCAGGATCGCCGCCGCCGCTTTTTGCGCCGTATTCTGCCGCAAGGTGGTATGCAAGTCGGTGAACCTCTGTTCAAGTTGCGCCACGGCATCCTGGTCATTGAGCAAATTCATCAGCGCCTGAGCCAGATTCTCCGGCGTCGCATCGTCCTGTATCAATTCAGGCACGACAAACCGGCCACACAGGATGTTAGGCAGACCGAAATACGGCAGATAACTCTTGCGCTTCATCATCCGCCAGGTCAATTTATTCAACCGGTAAGTAATCACCATCGGTCTTTTCAACAAAGCACATTCCAGTGTCGCCGTACCCGAAGCCACCAGCACGATATCGGCGGCGACCATGGCATCCTGCGCGTGACCGAACAACATGAATATCGGTAAACCCTCGGCCCCGCTGTCATAAATCGCCTGTTCAAATATCTCACGCGTTTCCCGACTGATCAACGGCACCAGAAAACGCACTCCAGGATTTTGTTCAAAGATCAGTTTCGCCGTTTCGATATAGGTGCGTGCGAGTTGTTTGACTTCGCTCTGGCGACTGCCGGGCAAAAAGGCAAACACCGTGGCCTGCAGCGGGATACGCATCATCTCGCGCATCACATCCCGGTTAGGGCGTTCAGGCAAAATATCGGCCAGCGGGTGACCGACATAGCTGACCGGCACATCGGCCGCTTTATAAATCTTGGGCTCATGCGGAAACAAAGCCAGCATAAGACTGACCGCGCGTTTAATCTTGTTGATGCGTTCACCGCGCCAGGCCCAGATCGACGGACTCACGTAATGGATGGTCGGAATACCCTGCTGCTTGAGTGCCAGTTCCAGATCGAGATTGAAATCCGGTGCATCCACTCCGATAAACAAAGCAGGACGGTTGGCCAGAAAATGGGCGCGCAGTTGTCGGCGTATGCCGGTGATTTCACGGTAATGGCGCAGCACCTCGACATAACCGAATACCGCCAGCTTCTCCATCGGGAATAACACCTGCATACCGACCGACTGCATTTTCGGTCCGCCGATACCGATAAACTCCACATCCGGACGCGATCGCTTCAAGGCCGTCATCAAATGACTGGCCAGCAGATCCCCCGAAGCTTCGCCCGCGACGATACCTATGACTGTTTTCGTCATCTGCAAAACCGCTTAACGAACGATGCCGCGCGGCGAATTAGCCAGAAAATCGGCCAGCGGTTGCAACTCGACCTGTTCCGTCAAGCTTTGAATGGCTGCTTGCGCATCGACCAGACTCAGCCCTGATTTATACAATATCTTGTAGGCGCGTTTGATCGCCATAATCGATGTACTGGAAAAACCTCGACGCTTTAAGCCTTCAGAATTGATACCGTGCGGCGCACTCGGGTTGCCGGATACCAGCACATAAGGCGGTACATCCTGCAACAGTATCGTGCCCATCCCGGTGATGATATGCGCGCCGATGCGCACAAACTGATGCACCACGGTAAAGCCGCCTAAAATTGCATAGTCACCCACCTCGACGTGACCGGCCAGTTGCGCATTGTTGGCAAAAATCGTGTGATTGCCGACCTGGCAGTCGTGTGCCAGATGCACGTAAGCCATGATCCAGTTGTGATTGCCCACCCGGGTGACGCCCACATCCTGGGCCGTACCGAGGTTAAAGGTGCAAAATTCCCTGATGGTATTGTGGTCGCCGATTTCCAGCCGGGTCGGTTCGTTGGCATATTTCTTGTCCTGAGGGATCTCGCCCAGAGAACAAAACTGAAAAATGCGGTTATGCTGGCCGATACGCGTGTGACCGTGGATCACCACATGAGGGCCGATGACCGTACCGGCGCCGATTTCGACGTGCTCGCCGATAATCGAATAAGCGCCCACCCCGACATCGTCAGCCAGACGGGCATTGGGATGGACAATAGCGGTTGGATGAATCATCAAGCCACCGATTTAACGGTACACATCAGCTCAGCTTCCGCCGCCAGTTGACCATCCACCTCGACGATCGCCTTGAATTTGAATACGCCACGCATACTGCGGGTCAGTTCAACCTTGATGATCAACTGATCGCCAGGGGTGACCGGACGCTTAAAACGCGCACCGTCGATACCGGCAAAGTAATACACATTCTTCTCATCAGGTTTCTTTTCCATGGTCTGAAAAGACAGCAAAGCGGCGACTTGCGCCATCGCTTCGATGATCAGCACACCCGGCATCACCGGGTGGTGAGGATAGTGTCCCGGAAAGAAAGGCTCGTTGATGGTGACATTTTTCAGCGCGACGATGCTTTTCCCCGGCTCGACCGACAAGACGCGATCCACCAGCAAAAAAGGGTAACGGTGCGGCAAACTCTCTAAAATGGCGTGAATATCCATCACGTGTCCCGCCTTTTCCGACTGAGTACTCATTCTGCACTACCTTTCAAGTTTTCCTGATTTGACATTTTTTTCTCTAACAATTTGATTTTTTTAGACATTTCATCAAGATGACGCAAGTGAACCGCGCTCTTTTTCCATTCATCCGTCTTGGCAAAAGGGAAAATTCCCGCATAAGAACCCGCTTCGCGGATGGATTTACCGATCAAGGTAAACGATGAAATCACCACGCGATCGGCGATCTTCAAATGGCCCAATATCCCTGCACTACCACCGATCTGGCAGTATTGCCCTATCGTAGTGCTGCCGGCAATCCCGACGCAGCCGGCAATGGCAGTATGCGCACCGATACGCACGTTATGCGCAATCTGAATCTGATTATCCAGCTTCACGCCGTCCTCGATCACGGTATCGTCCAGCGCGCCGCGATCTATGGTGGTGTTGGCGCCGATTTCGACATCGTTGCCGATCACCACCCGTCCGATTTGCGGAATCTTGATCCAGCGTCCTTCATCCATCGCGATGCCGAAACCATCTGCACCGATTACCACACCGGAATGCGCGATCAGATTGTTGCCGATCACACAGTCGTGATAAATCACCACACGGGGATAGAGACGCACATGCGTACCTATCTGTACATGTTCCCCGATACTGCACCCCTCGCCGATCACGGTATGTGCACCGATCACTGCATGCGCACCGATCACCGCCGTCGCCAGCACACATGCGGTCGGATCGATTTGCGCCCCCTCACCAATGACAGCAGAGGGATGCACACCGGGTTTAACTTCCCGAACAGGATTGAGCAAGGCGGAAACTTTGGCGAAATAGGCATAAGGATTGGACGAAATAATGCGCGGCAAATCCGTCGCTTCAGCATCCGCCTCGCCCAGTATCACCGCCCCGGCCTGCGTGTTCGCCAGTTGCGCATGGTATTTGCTGTTGGTAAGAAAACTGATTTGCGCAGAATTTGCCCGCTCCAGCGTTGAAATCTGACCGATGCGCGCCTCGGGATTGCCCAACACCCGTCCGCCCAGCTTAGCGGCGATCTCTGCCAGCGTGTAGGACGCCGCCATATTACTTACCGTCCGCCAGGCTCTTGATCACCTTGTCGGTGATATCGATGCGAGGATTACGGTACACCGCTTCCTGCAAGATCAAATCATACTTTTCAGTCTCGGCGATAGATTGGATCGCCTTGTTAGCACGTTCGAGCACCACCGCCAGCTCTTCATTTTTACGCAGATTCAAGTCTTCCCGAAATTCGCGCTGCAAACGCTGCAAATTCACATTCAAAGCGCCCAACTCGCGCTCCTTGTTGCGCCTGTCGGCGTCAGTCAAACCACTGGATTCCTTCTCCAGCAGCGTCTGCACATCCCGGGCCTGCTTCATGCTTTTTTTAATTTCCGAATCGCGCTCGGAAAACTCTTTCTCTATTTTTTTCTCTGCCTTCATAGCGGGTGCAGATTCACGCAACACGCGCTCGGTATCCACCACACCCACTTTAAAATCGCCGGCAAAGGCTGAACCCGCAGCCAGCACAACAACAGACAATGCAAATTGTATCTTATTCATTGACAACTCCTTACAGACCAGCCATTGCCGTGTGCTTTAACGTATGAAACTCACGTTAGAACATCGAACCCAGGGTAAATTGGAACTTTTGCAACCTGTCTACCGACTGCTTATTCAGCGGTACGCCGTAGCTGAACTTCAGCGGCCCCATCGGCGACAACCAGGTCACCGCAGCACCGGTGGACGCGCGCACACCGGCACTGCCGGGCAGATCGCCCGGCCCATAGACGGCTCCGGCATCCAGAAAGGCGCTCATACGCACCGACTTATCCTTAATACCGGGAATAGGCGTCATCAATTCCATACTGCCGACAACGCGCCGCGTGCCGCCCAACGCCAGATTATTGATATCACGCGGCCCCAGCGAATTGGCCTCATAACCGCGCACCGACCCCGTGCCGCCTGCATAGAAGTTCTTAAAGAACGGCATCTGCTTGCCGCCATAGCCACCGCCCACTCCGGCCATCCCGTTGGTCATCAACGTCAGGTTGCTGGTGATCGGGTAAAACCACTGATGCTCATAGTTTAGCTTGTAAAAACGCATGTCCATGACAGGCAGAGCCACTTCCATGTAGGCACGCTGCACGGTACCCTCGGTGGTATAAATCGCACTGTCGCGCGTATCGCGCCCCCAGCCCAGAGTACCCAGCACGGTGGTATTGGATGCGCCAAAAGTATTCACATAAGTTACATAACGCACCGGACTGCGTGCCGTCAGGCCAATGGTGGTTTTTTCTGCCGACAAGCCCATGCTGATGCTCTGTTCTTCCTTGATAGGAATACCAAAACGCACACCGCCCCCCATAGTGGATGAAGTATACTGACTGATCGCGATATTAGTGGCATTGACATTGCGTTTATAGATATCGAAACCGCGACTCATGCCCTCATCGGTGTAATACGGATTGGTATAAGAAACCGAAATATTCTGATTGATCTTGCTGGTATTGAGCTGAGTGGACAGATGGTTACCGCTGCCGAACAGATTCGCCTGCGTCACCCCACCCGAGAACACCAGACCTTCCCCGCTGTTGATCCCCGCACCCACTGTAAAGCTGCCGGTGGACTTTTCCTTAACCGAAACATTGACATCCATCTGATCCGCCGTGCCCTGTACCTGCGGTGTTTCCACGCTGACTTCCGCAAAATAATCCAGCCGATCGACACGCTTCTTGGACTTCTTGATTTTCTCCACATCAAACCACGCGCCCTCGACCTGGCGGAATTCACGACGGATCACTTCATCCCGCGTCTTGGTATTACCTGCAATATTGATACGGCGAATATAGACACGCTGACCCGGATCAATCACAAAGTTAAACGCGACCTCATGCTTATCTTTGTTCAATTCAGGTATCGCATTGATATTGGCAAAAGCATAGCCATCGGCGGCCAGCCGCTCACCGATCAGCTTGCTGGTTTCAGACAAGGCTTTGCGCGAATAACTATCCCCTGCCTTCACCTTAATCAGGCTTTCTATTTCTTCCTTGGCAACCAGCGTATTCCCTGAAACTGAAATCTTTGAGACGGTGTACTTATCACCCTCGTTGATATTGATGGTGATGTAAATATCCTTTTTGTCCGGCGTAATGGAAATCTGCGTGGAGTTGATAGCGAATTCCAGATAACCGTCATCCATGTAGAACGAACGCATCGCTTCCATGTCCGCCGACAATTTTTGCTTGGAATACTGATCGTTCTTGCTTATCCAGCTCATCCAGTCCGGCGTACTGAGTTTCATCAGATCGAGCAGCTCGTCCTCGGCAAAAGCTTTGTTGCCGACGATATTGATTTGCTTGATCTTGGAAACGTCCCCTTCTACCACATCGAACACCACGCCAACCCGATTGCGTTCAAGTTCAGTCACTTTACTGACCACCGAGACGCCATATTTGCCGCGTGCCACATATTGACGCTTCAATTCCTGAGTCGCCTTCTCCAGCGCGCCCTTATCGAAAATGCGTGCTTCAGCCAGCCCGGCATATTTCATATTGTCTTTGAGCTGATCCTTGGGAAAATCCTTGACCCCATTGACCTGAATGCTGGCAATCGAAGGACGCTCCTTGACCAATACGATCAGCACCCCTTGCTCCACTTCCAGGCGCACATCCTTGAAGAAACCCGTGCCATACAAGGCGCGAATCGCAACAGCGGCCTGTTCATCGTTCATGGTTTCGCCGACTTTGACCGGCAAATAACTGAACACCGTGCCGGGCTCCGTACGCTGTATGCCTTCGACACGTATGTCCGTGATCGTAAACGGGCTGATCGCCCAGGCGGGCACCGTAAATAACAGCGAAATGATACCTGCAAGTTTTGTTTTGTTCATTTAGTACTAACCTGAAATAAGGCGATTAATATCGTTGTAGACGGCAAAAACCATCAACGTACCCAGCAGTGCAATGCCAATCTTCTGTCCTGTTTCCCACGCCTGCTCTGAGACCGGACTTCCTTTGACCAATTCGGCGACATAATACAGCAAGTGGCCGCCATCCAATAAGGGAACCGGCAGCAAATTCAGCACCCCGAGGCTAATACTGATCAAGGCCAGAAAACCCAGATAGGCGACCCATCCGATGTGAGCCGACTGCCCGGCGTAATCGGCGATGGTAATCGGGCCGCTGATATTTTTCAGCGAGACCTCGCCCAACACCATTTTTCCCAGCATTTTCAGACTGATCACCGAAGTATCCCAGGTCTTTTCCAATGCGTGAATAAAAGCATGACCCGGAGTATGACTGACCTCGACCATCATGGCATCGAATAACGCTTTATCCACCTTAGGGGCAGCGCCAATTTTACCAACCTGCTTGCCGGATTCGACGACGATCTGCGGCGTAACGGTTAAACTCAGCACCTGAGCGCCACGTTGAACATCGATCGCTATTCCTTGCCCAGGATGGCTGCGCACCACCTCAACCAGCGCCCCCCAACCGGGCACAGGCAATCCATCGGCGCGCAACACACGATCCCCCTCATTAAAACCTGCCAGCTGCGCCACCCCGCCCTCCGTCAATTTCCCGATCACAGGCAAGATGACCGGCTGATACAGATGTAAGCCCAGCTTATCCATAAACGCGCCGTCCAGATCACGCGCCACCAATCCGCCCATATTGAGCGAATGATACACCGTCGTACCCTGATCGCTTAACGCTTCGACTTTGACCACCCCCTGTTTTAGTGCAAGGGTGAGCAACCTCCAGTGCAATTCCTGCCAAGTCGGGGTCGCGGCCCCATCGATACTGACTATCGTCTCTCCCTCATGCAGCTGCGCCATGGAGGCGGGCGTACCGGTCGGCACCTCACCGAGTACCGGCTTTAAACCCGGCAGGCCGTGCATGAACAACAGCCAATACAACACAATGGCCAGCAAGAAATTGGCAACCGGGCCGGCCACCACGATCGCCATACGCTGCAATACCGGCTTGCGGTTGAAAGCCTGATTTAATTCTTCAGGACCAACTTCACCTTCGCGCTCATCAAGCATCTTGACATAACCGCCCAGCGGAATGGCGGATATCACCCATTCGGTATCCGAATGGGCAAATTTCTTCTGATAGATGACCCGACCGAAGCCCAGCGAAAAACGCAGCACTTTCACCCCGCAACGGCGCGCCACCCAGTAGTGCCCATACTCGTGAAATACCACCAGCAGCGCGATTGCACCTACGAATGAAAGTAATGTAATCAATTGATTATTTTTATAATTTCGACATCAGCCGCACGGCGTGCCTGTGCGTCGGCGAACAGCACATCGTCCAGACACGTCACAGCACAAACAGGCAAGGCATCCAGCACCGCCCCGATCACGCGGGGAATGGCTAAAAAGGGGATGCGCTTGTCAAGGAAAGCGGCGACGGCGATTTCATTGGCTGCATTTAATATTGCAGGTGCCGTCCCTGCGGTGCGCAGCGCCTGATAAGCCAGACCCAGACAAGGGAAACGCACAAAATCGGGTTCCACAAAACTTAGATTGGCTACCTTGAATAAATCGAGCGCGGCGACACCCGAAGCCATGCGCTCAGGATAAGCCAGGCCATAGGCGATCGGTGTTCGCATATCCGGATTACCCAATTGCGCCAGCACCGAACCATCCACATATTCAACCAGCGAATGAATCACGCTCTGCGGATGGATCACCACCTGAATGTCATCGGCACTCGCGTTAAATAACCAGTGCGCCTCGATCACTTCCAGCCCTTTGTTCATCATGCTGGCTGAATCCACCGAAATCTTGCGCCCCATCACCCAGTTAGGATGTGCGCACGCCTGTTCAATCGTGACATGCTGCAAGTCGGCAAGCGGCGTATTGCGGAACGGCCCGCCTGAGGCAGTGAGCAGAATACGCCGCACACCCGCTCCAGCCATATTGCCATCGTAGCCGCGCGGCAAAGCCTGAAAGATCGCGTTGTGTTCGCTGTCGATCGGCAACAGGGCAGAACCGCTGATGCGGATCGCATCCATAAACACATTGCCCGCCATCACCAGCGTTTCCTTGTTCGCCAGCAGGATTTTTTTGCCGGCACGGGCGGCCGCCAGCGTGGGACGCAAACCGGCAGCGCCGACGATAGACGCCATCACCGCATCCACCTCAGGCAACACGCTCACTTGTTCTAAAGCATCCACCCCGCACAACACTTCCGTCTTTAATCCTGCCCCGGACAACAAGGCGCGCAATTGCTTGACTGAGGTTTCATCCAGCAGCACCGCGTAATCAGGTTTGAACTGGCGGCATTGCTGGAACAATAAATCCACCTGACGATTAGCCGTCAGCGCGACAATCCGGTATTTATCGGGATGGCGAGCCACCACATCCAGCGTGCTGGTACCTATACTTCCGGTAGAACCTAATACGGTCAGATTTTGCATGAGTAGATCCGTGAAAAGTTAAAGGCGAAAGGTGAAAGGTAAAAATCCGAACCCGCAGTTCGTTTCACTTTTCACAGTAACATCTTCACCTTTCACAATTTTGTATCCTAGGCAAGTTGTTGCATCAAAATAACCAGGGCTGCAAGCGGCAGGGTCGGGGTGAGCGCGTCAATTCTGTCCAGCAGGCCACCGTGGCCTGGCAGCAGCGCGCCGCTGTCTTTAACCCCAGCCTGGCGTTTAATGGCCGACTCAAACAAATCGCCGATCACCGCCAGCCCCACCCACCACCAGGCCGCCATCAGCAATACCGGCAAAATTGCCGGATTACCGGAATACGGACTGATGCTCCATACCAGTAAAACATAAACGGAGACGCCGAGCATACCGCCGGCCACCCCTTCCCAGGTTTTACCGGGACTGATGCTGGGGGCCAATTTATTCTTGCCATAACGGCGTCCGGCGAAATAGGCACCGATATCGGCGACCCACACCAAACCCATCAGAAACAGCAACACCAGCGGACCGGTGCCGGACACACTCAACTCCTGAGGTTCACGCCCATGCAGATCCAGCATAGCCAGACCGGTTGGAATCAGCACCGCCCAGCCCGCCACACCCATGACCAGCGGACTCTCAACTTTCCAGCCTGCAATCATCCAGGTCGGCACGACTATCAACCAGAAAAGTGCGGCCACGGTATAAACGAGCAAATGAGGAATAAGCTGCTCAACATCGGAATGATTGCCATCGAACCAAAGCATCGCCGACATTATCAACAGCGTCAGAGCGCCATACAGATAAGTCATACTGATGCTCATTTTGGACAATTTGGCCCACTCAAGCACTCCTTGCACTACCATGATTACCACCAGTCCGGCCCACCACTGATCCGACAGGATAAACATAAATAGCAACAACAGCAACAGCAAGGCGACGGCGGTTATAACCCTGGATTTAAGCACGCTGCACTTCTCCTCAACTTATGCTTGGCCGCTCAGCAACTGATCGCTGGTGCGGCCAAAACGACGCTCACGATGCTTATACGAAGCAATCGCCTTTTCAAATTCGTGACGGTCGAAAGCCGGCCACAAGGTATCGGTAAAATACAGCTCAGTATAGGCCAGTTGCCAGAGCATGAAATTGCTAATGCGCTTCTCCCCGCCGGTACGGATGAATAAATCCGGCTCGGGGGCATCGCTCATCGAAAGATAGGGGTGCAGATCTTCTTCGCCGAAGGTGGTGGCTAATTCAGGGTGATCCTGCAACAGGGTATGCACCGCATGCATCACATCCCAGCGCCCGCCGTAATTAGCCGCGATGGTCAGCGTCAGACCGGTATTAGCAACCGTCAGTTTCTCGGCTTCCAGCATGGTTTGACAGAGCCTATCGTCAAAACGACTGCGGTCACCGATGATTTTCAAGCGAATATTGTTTTTGTGCAGACTGGCGACTTCGCGTTCCAGCATTTTCAGGAACAACGACATCAAAAAGGATACTTCATCAATCGGGCGACGCCAGTTCTCGCTGCTGAAGGCAAATACCGTCAGGTAATCCACGCCCAGATCGCGACACGCCCGAACGGCATCACGCAAGGACTCAACGCCTCGCTGATGCCCCATGATGCGCGGCATAAAACGCTGCTTGGCCCAGCGCCCGTTGCCGTCCATGATGATGGCAACATGACGGGGGATACTGGCTGTATCCGGGATAGTACGTGTAGAACTGGGCAGATTAGTCATATAGGATCGCGGAGAGGGAATTAGAATACAGGAATCAGCAGATTAAGCCAAAATCCTGCACCCTGCATCCTGAATCCTGGTTAAACGGCCAATAAATCAACTTCTTTTGCGGCCAGCGCCTGGTCGATTTCGAGAACAAAGCGATCGGTCAGCTTTTGGGTCTCATCCTGCATGCGGCGCTCCTCGTCTTCAGAGATATCCTTCTTCTTAAGCAATTCCTTCAGCGCGTGATTCGCATCGCGGCGGATGTTGCGCACGGCGATTTTCGCATCTTCACCTTCCGCTTTGACCACCTTGATCAGATCGCGACGGCGCTCTTCGGTGAGCATAGGCATAGGCACGCGGATCAGTTCGCCATTAGTGGAAGGATTCAGGCCCAGATCGGCATCGCGTATCGCGCGCTCAACCTTGCCTATCATGTTCTTCTCCCAGGGCTGCACGCCGATGGTGCGCGAATCAACCAGGGTTACATTGGCCACCTGAGTCACCAGCGTAGGACTGCCGTAGTAATCCACCATCACGTGATCGAGCAAACCGGTATGCGCACGACCGGTACGAACTTTACCCAAGTCAGCTTTCAGTGAATCCAGCGACTTGCGCATTTTTGTTTCAGCATTTTTTCTGATTTCGGCTAGCATGGTTATCTCCTATTTCCTCAGGACTGGTCAACCAGACCATTTCAGGCTTAATGACAGACAGCCAGAAAATATTTTATTAAACAATAAGTTACAAACCGGCATCGCGCCGGTTTAACAAAGCTTATTCTACTCGAACCAAAGTACCTTCACCTTCGCCGAAAACCACGCGTTTCAACGCGCCCGGCTTGAAGATACTGAACACAATAATCGGCAATTTCTGATCGCGGCACAAAGTCAGCGCCGTCGCATCCATCACCTGTAAATTCTTGCTGATCGCCTCATCGAAACTCAGAGACTGGTAGCGTATCGCATGCGGATCCTTCTTAGGATCCGCCGTATAGATGCCATCCACCTTGGTCGCCTTGATCACCACTTCGGCGCTCATTTCCACACCGCGCAACGCAGCGGCAGTGTCCGTAGTAAAGAACGGACTACCGATACCCGCCGCAAAAATCACGACCTTACCTTCTTCCAGATAACGCAGCGCCTTACCGCGTATAAACGGCTCGGCAACCTGCTCCAGATTGAGGGCTGACTGTACACGGCAATCCAGCCCCGCACGGCTCATCGCATCCTGCAAGGCCATCGAGTTCATCACCGTGGCCAGCATCCCCATGTAATCAGCGGTGGCTCTATCCATCCCCGCTGCGGCAGGTGCCACACCACGGAAGATATTGCCGCCGCCGATCACCATCGCCACTTGCACACCCATAGACACAACTTCCGCAATCTCGGCTACGATGCGTTCAATCACTGCGCGATTAATGCCGTAGCTATCATCCCCCATCAGGGCTTCACCTGACAGCTTAAGCAGAATACGTTTGTAAACAGGTGTGTTCATGGCAATTATCCTTGCGCCGCAGCGATCGTCGCAGCCACTTCAGCCGCGTAATCTTCAACCTTCTTCTCAATGCCTTCGCCAACCACAAACATCTGGAAGGCAGCAACAGAGGCGCCACGTGCCTTCAACAACTGCTCGATGGTTTGTTTGCCATCTTCAGCCTTAACAAAAACCTGACCCAGCAGCGTCACTTCTTTGAGGAACTTTTGCACCGTACCTTCGGCAATCTTTTCCAGCATATTGTCCGGCTTACCGGCTTCGCGCGCTTTTTCAATTGCGATGCGACGCTCGGTTTCGATATCCGCAGGATTCACACCTGAACTGTCGACTGACTTAGGCTTGGAAGCTGCGATGTGCATGCAGATATCGCGACCCAAAGACTCTTCACCACCGGCGAAATTCAGCAATACGCCGATTTTGCTGCCATGCAAGTAACTAGCCAGTGTGCCGGTCGCTGTTTCATAACGCTCAAAACGGCGTACAGAAACATTCTCACCCAGCTTCATCACCAAAGCCTTACGGGTTTCTTCAACGCTCAACTCACCACCGGCAATCACCAGTTCAGACAAGGCGGAGATATCAGCCGGATTGCTTTGCGTAACAGTCTGGGCAACCGCCTTGGCGAACGCGATGAAATCGTCATTCTTAGCCACAAAATCAGTTTCGCAGTTAACTTCAACTACGGCGCCTGTCTTGCCGTCAGCCGCAATAAACGCGCTCACGACACCTTCAGCGGTCACACGGGAAGAAGCTTTGCTGGCTTTCGCGCCGCTCTTGATACGCATTTGTTCTTCAGCAACCTTAAAATCGCCATTCGCCTCGACCAAAGCCTTTTTGCATTCCATCATGCCAAGACCGGTTGCTTCACGCAACTCCTTGACCATACTTGCGGTAACTTCTGCCATATTCTGCTCCTAAATTCTGATAAAAACTTACAAAAAAAGGGGCTTGCGCCCCTTTCTGCGCCTAAATTTAAATTAAGCTACCTGTTCTGCCGGCTCTTCAGCAACTTGCTGAACCAGTTCATTCAATGCCTGCGCGCGACCTTCCAAAATCGCGTCAGCGATACCGCGAGCATACAAACGAATGGCTTGAGTAGAGTCATCATTACCAGGAATCACGAAATCAACGCCCAGTGGTGAGTTATTGGTATCGACGATACCGATGACAGGGATACCCAGCTTCTTCGCTTCAACAACCGCACCCTTTTGGTAGCCGACGTCGATCACGAACAATACATCAGGCAGACCCTGCATATCCTTGATGCCGCCCAGACTGCGGTTCAACTGTTCCAGTTCGCGGGACAGCACCAGTGCTTCCTTCTTGGACAGACCTTCCGCACCACCGTCAGCCATGATAGCTTCCAGTTCACGCAGACGCTTGATAGACAATTGAACAGTCTTGTAGTTAGTCAACATACCGCCCAACCAGCGGTGATTAACGAATGGGGAGTTTGCGCGAACCGCTTCTTCCTGCAAAATTTCACGGGCCTGACGCTTAGTCGCAACGAACAGGACTGTGCCTTTTTTCGCGGACAGCTTGCGTACATAGCTTTCTGCTTCTGCAAACAGCGCTACGGATTTTTCCAGGTTGATGATGTGAATACGGTTGCGGTGACCGAAGATGAACGGAGCCATCTTAGGGTTCCAGAAACGGGTTTGGTGACCAAAGTGAACACCAGCATCCAGCATTTGACGCATTGTTACAGCCATGTTTATTCCTAATCGTAAGGGTTATAACTACCATTCGCCAGCCTGACTCTTACGAGCACCCCAACTTGCGCGAATGGGAAATTTGCACCGGCCAATTCCGATGCGACCGAAATTGTAGCACCAATCACCCGCCGCCCTCAACTGATAAAAATTATTATTTCCATAAGCAGCCGTTGTTTAACTGAACGGCGTGTGATATGCAACAACAAATGCAATTCGTCGCAGCCCTTTTGATCTTGATCGTAACGCGCAATGTTACCCCCCCGCATTATCGCAGCCCAAGCAAAGACCAGGTTACTTGATCAAGCGACAACGCCTATCTCACGGTATAATTCGCCGGATATGCAAATACTACGTGAACTCTATACGCCTGACACTCAGCCTGTCGCCCTCACCATCGGCAATTTCGACGGCGTGCATCTGGGTCATCAGGCTTTGCTGAATGAATTAAAGGCAGCGGCCAAGGCGCGCCGCTTAAAAACGGCCGTGGTCATTTTTGAGCCGCATCCGCGCGAATTCTTCACCCCCGACACCGCACCGACTCGGCTGAACAATCTGCGGGAGAAGCTGGAGCTGTTTGCCAGCTTTGGTATCGATCGCGTGCATGTCTGCCGCTTCAACGAACAGTTTGCCCGGATGACTGCCGCCGACTTCATGAACACCCTGCACGAAAAACTGCATGCCAAGTTCGTATTGATCGGTGACGACTTCCGCTTTGGCAGCGGTCGTGCCGGCGATTTTGCCCTGATGGAAAAAATCGGCTATCAGCGCGGCTTCGAGGTTCAGGCCGTGCACAGTGTGATGCACGACGGGGTGCGGATTTCCAGCACGGTGATACGCGCAGCGCTTGCCGCAGGGCAGATGCGACGCGCACAAGATTATCTGGGACGCCATTACAGCATCACCGGTCGCGTGGTGCACGGTGACGGCGTGGGTCATAAACTGGGCTACCCGACCGCCAACATCCAGTTGAAACACAACCGCCCCGCCCTGACCGGCGTCTTTGTGGTCGAAGCGCATATGGAAAGTCTGGGCGTGTTGCGCGGTGTCGCCAGTTTGGGAGTGCGCCCCACCTTAAAGCACAGTGCGAAACCGATACTCGAAGTGCATCTGTTTGAATTTAATACAGATATTTACGGGCGACGCTTGCGGGTGGAATTTCTGCAAAAGCGCCGCGATGAACAAAAATTTCCCGATGTAGCAACACTGACGCGGCAAATCGCGTCGGATGTCGAAAACGCAAAAAAATGGTTTGAACAACATGACTGATTACAAAAAAACGCTGAATTTACCCGACACTACCTTTCCTATGCGCGGCGACATGGCCAAACGCGAACCGCTCATGCTCTCGCGCTGGCAGGAACAACAGCGCTATCAGAAGATACGCGCAGCCAAGGCAGGCCTGCCTAAATTCGTTTTGCACGACGGCCCTCCCTATGCGAACGGCGACATCCATATCGGTCATGCGGTCAACAAGATCCTCAAAGACATCATCATCAAGAGCAAGACGCTCTCGGGTTTCGATGCACCTTACGTGCCGGGCTGGGATTGCCACGGTCTGCCGATCGAACTGATGGTCGAGAAAAAGCACGGCAAGGCGATTCCTCCTGCCGAGTTCCGCAAACTGTGCCGAGCTTATGCCGCCGAGCAGGTCGAACGTCAGAAAAAGGACTTCATCCGTCTGGGCGTATTGGGTGAATGGGACAATCCCTATCTCACCATGAACTACCAGACCGAAGCGGACATCATGCGCGCGATCGGCACCATCCATCAGCACGGCTACCTGTATCAGGGCTACAAGCCGGTGAACTGGTGTCTGGATTGCCAGTCAGCACTGGCCGAAGCCGAAGTGGAATACGAAGACAAGACTTCCAGCGCGATAGACGTAGCATTTGAAGTGAAGGACAAGGCCGGTTTGGGCAAGGCTTTCGGCGTATCACTGCCAGGCACAGCAAAAGTCTACGCGGTCATCTGGACCACTACCCCGTGGACCTTGCCGGCCAATCAGGCGGTCAGCGTACACCCCGAATTCGAATACAGCCTGGTCAAGACACCCAAAGGCTATCTGCTGCTCGCCTCGGAATTGGTGGCATCCGCACTTGAGCGCTACCAGGTTGAAGGCGAGACTGTCGGCACCTGCCATGGCGGCGCGCTCGACATGCTGCCACTGCAACATCCTTTCCAGGATCGCGGCGTGCCGCTGATCTGCGGCGATCACGTCACGGCAGATTCCGGTACGGGGCTGGTGCATACCGCACCCGCTCACGGTCTGGACGACTATTTCGCCGGACAGAAATACGGTCTGCCGACCGACAATCCGGTGGGTGACGACGGCAAATTTCTCGCCACCGTCCCCGCCATCGGCGACATCCCGCTGGCCGGTGTATTTGTGTGGAAAGCCAACGACATCGTGTTGCAGGCGCTGGAGACTTCCGGCCATTTGCTTTGCCTGAAAAAAGTGCAACACAGTTACCCGCATTGCTGGCGCCACAAGACCCCGATCATTTTCCGTTCCACACCGCAGTGGTTTATCGGTATGACACACAAATCCTCCCCTTCTCCCCTTTTACAAAGGGAGGCGTTAACCCTGCGCGCACTGGCCAACAAGGCGGTAGATGAAACTGCGTTCTTCCCGTCATGGGGTCGTGCGCGTCTGGAAGCGATGATCAAGAATCGTCCCGACTGGTGCGTATCGCGCCAGCGCAACTGGGGCGTACCCATGCCGTTCTTCGTCCACAAGGAAACCGGCGAGCTGCATCCTGACACGCCAGCCTTGCTCGAACAAGTCGCCAAACTGGTCGAACAAGACGGAATCGAAGCCTGGTTCAGCCTAAATTCTGTCGATCTGATCGGCACTGACGCCGAACACTACAAGAAACTGACGCATACGCTGGACGTATGGTTCGATTCAGGTACCACGCATGCATCGGTACTGAACCGCCGAGCCGAACTGCACTCCCCTGCCGACCTGTATCTGGAAGGCTCAGACCAACATCGCGGCTGGTTCCAGTCCTCTTTGCTGACCGGTTGCGCGATCAATGGCCGCGCGCCTTACAACGCGCTGCTCACCCACGGTTTCGTGGTGGATGGCAACGGTCACAAGATGTCCAAATCCCGTGGCAATGTGATCGCCCCGCAGAAGATCTTCGACACACTGGGCGCGGACATCCTGCGCCTTTGGACCGCATCGACCGACTATTCGGGCGAATTGACTATTTCCGATGAAATCTTGAAGCGCGTGGTGGAGAGTTATCGCCGCATCCGCAACACCTTAAAATTCCTGCTCGCCAACCTCTCTGATTTCAATGTGACACGCGATGGCATGCCGGTCGCCGAATGGCTGGAAATCGACCGTTATGCCTTGTCTTTGGTGCAGAAATTACAGGACGGCGTGCGTGCCGATTACGACCGCTACGAATTCCATCTGGCCGTACAAAAAATCTTAGGCTTCTGCTCGGAAGACCTGGGCAGTTTCTATCTGGATGTACTGAAAGATCGCCTCTACACCTCGGGCGAGCAATCGACGGCACGCCGCTCCGCACAGAATGCGCTCTACCACATCACCCATGCACTGACCCGATTGATCTCGCCTGTCTTGAGTTTCACCGGCGAAGAGGCGGCATCCGTGCTGGGTGGAGGAGACACAACCAGCGTATTTGAAGGCGCATGGCACGACCTGCCCGATGCGCAAATGTCAGGAGAGGCCATCAGCGCCTGGCTGGTCATCGGCAACTGGCGCGCACGCGTCAATAAGCAACTGGAAGAAGCGCGCTCTGCCGGACTGATAGGCTCTGCCCTGGCCGCCGAAGTCGATGTATTCGCCGCAGAAGAGGACTACGAGATTTTGAGCCGTTTGGGCTGCGACCTGCGTCTGATCTTCATCACCTCGCGCGCCAATGTCCATCGCGTTGCATCGCGCGACGAGCAACGCATCGACGTTTCAGCCAGCCTGCACGACAAGTGCGAGCGCTGCTGGCATTACCGCGAAGATGTGGGCAGCCATGAGGAACATCCGACCTTGTGCGACCGATGCGTGAGCAATCTGTATGGCGATGGCGAGGCGAGACAGTATGCTTAAGCCGTCATTCCCGCATCAGCGGGAATCCAGCAGTTCAATGACTACGCGCAGCGAACAAAGACAAGAATTTGCACCGACATGCGAAATTTGCCTGTTTGACTGGATTCCCGCCTGCGCGGGAATGACGATAAAGGAGCGAGCATGTTACGCTGGTTAAGTCTTGCCGCGCTGATCATCGTGCTTGATCAGATAACCAAGTTATTGATTACAAACAATTTTTATTACGGCGAAAACCTGGTTCTGCTGAACACCTTCAGCCTGACACTTATACACAACCCAGGTGCGGCATTCAACTTTTTGAGCGATGTAGGCGGGATGCAGCGCTGGTTACTTTCCGGCATTGCCATCATCGCCTCGGTTGCCATCACCCGGCTGCTGAAAAAACATGCGACGCAAACGCTGTTTGCACTGTCCATGAGTCTGATCCTGGGCGGCGCGCTCGGCAACCTGGTCGACCGTATCGCCTACGGTTATGTGATCGACTTCCTGCTGTTCCATTGGGATGAGCATTATTTCCCGGCCTTCAATCTGGCGGATTCCGCCATTACCTGCGGCGCGGGCTTGATGATCTGGGAGAGTTTTATGGAGAAAAAAAATGGATCTGCTGTTAGCTAATCCGCGCGGCTTCTGTGCCGGCGTGGATCGCGCCATCGAAATCGTTGAACGCGCCCTCAAACTGCACGGCGCGCCGGTGTTTGTCCGCCACGAAGTCGTACACAATAAATTCGTGGTAAACAACCTGCGCAGCAAGGGCGCGATCTTCATCGAAGACCTGAACGACGTCCCGCCCGGCAGCATCCTGATATTCAGCGCGCACGGTGTTCCGCAGGCGATACGCCGCGAGGCCGAAGGACGCAACCTGACCGTGTTCGACGCCACCTGCCCGCTGGTCACCAAGGTGCACATCGAGGTGTCGCGACTACGTCAGCAGGGCAAGGAAATCATCATGATCGGCCACAAGGGGCACCCGGAAGTAGAAGGCACTATGGGGCAAACCGAAGATGGCATGTATCTGGTCGAATCCCCGGAACAGGTTGCCAATCTGCTCATCAACGATGAGCAGCATTTAGCTTATGTCACACAAACCACGCTGTCCGTGGATGATGCCAGCACCATTATCGCCGCGCTGAAAAATCGCTTCCCGTTTATCACCGGTCCCAAGAAAGACGACATCTGCTACGCCACGCAAAACCGCCAGGACGCGGTCAAACTGCTGGTCGCGCAATGCGACGTGGTGATCGTAGTCGGCTCGCCCAACAGTTCCAACTCCAATCGCTTGCGCGAAGTCGCAGAAAATGTCGGCATACCGGCCTATCTGGTGGATGACGCGAGCGGATTGCAGGCTTCGTGGTTTACCGGCAAAGTCCATATCGGCATCACCGCTGGCGCATCGGCACCCGAACTGCTGGTACAAGACGTGGTCGCCCGCCTGAACGAACTGGGTGCGTCCAAGGTCAGTGAATTGCGGGGCATTATCGAAAATGTAGTTTTCCCGCTGCCAAAGCCGCTCTCGATAAACATAGCAAGCAATTGATTAATAAATGAACAATCACCTGCTGATTATCGGTGGCGGCGCAGTCGGTCTTACCAGCGCCCGCGCCTTGCTGCTTGCGGGTCATCGCGTCACGCTGATCGAACGCGGCACGACCGGCCGCGAGGCGTCCTGGGCGGGTGGCGGCATCATGTCGCCCTTATGCTCCTGGAACTACAAAGAAGCGGTCACCCGTCTGACACAGCGCAGCATGGGCATGTTCGATCAGGCGATGCGCGATCTTCATGCGAGCACCGGCATCGACCCCGAATATCAGCAAAGCGGCATGCTGCTCATCCCGCCTTTTCAGGATGAACTGGCCGCACAATGGTGCGCTGAACATCAGGTGGAATTGCAACATGTCGCCTTACATGACCACCTGCCAGGTCTGCGGGGCGATGGCCTGTTACTGCCCGCAATCGGTCAGGTGCGTAACCCGCGCCTATTGGCGGCACTGCGTCGCAGCGTGGAAATATTAGGTGGCGAGATAATCGAACGACGCGAGGCGCTGCGCTTTGATATTAAAGGCGGCGAAATCAGCGCGCTGCAAACTTCCCGGGGCGTGATGCGGGCGGATGCCTACCTCGTCGCGTCGGGGGCGTGGAGCAAAACCCTGCTGGGTGAGTATGCCCTCAACCTGGACATCAAACCGATACGCGGGCAGATTTTACTGTTCAAATTCGACAGCCCGCCGTTTCGCAACATTCTGCTGCAAGACAGCTTGTATATGATCCCGCGCCGTGACGGTCATGTGCTGGTCGGCAGCACCTTAGAGGATGCAGGCTTCGACAAATCCACCACCGATGCCGCCTACGAGCACCTGTTGCAGCGCGTCTATGCCCTGTTCCCCGCCTGGCGCAATCAAACGCCGGTTCAGCACTGGGCGGGACTGCGCCCTGCCTCGCCTGACAACATCCCGACGATCGGGCGTCATCCGCAACTGACCAACCTGTATGCCAACTGCGGTCACTTCCGCTACGGCGTCACCATGTCGTTAGCCTGCGCCGAACTGCTGGTCAATGAAATCGAGAACAAGCCGCAACCCCTGCCGGTCGATGAATATCGCTGGCGCGAATAACACCAGCATCCAGCATAGACCGCGCTATGGCCTGACAAGCCAGCCAAACGACATTTAAAAAAGCAGCTGTCCGTCTGTCTTCCTACAGGCGGATTGAACAGCCTTTTAGCAATCTAATCTGCAACTCGCACCTCAATTCCCGCATTTCGTCGCATCGCCCTACCCCTTTATGGCGCGCTCACCTATAGTTTATCCCTCATCGGGAGAACACATGAAACAGATCTTATTACTGAGCGCATTGTTGTTTAACGCAAGCGGCCAGGCAGCCGAACTGCAACTCACTCTGCACGGCAACGCGCTGACCGGCACTCCCCTGCTCATCAGACTATTCGATGCGGGCGGGCAATTCCCCGTAGGGAAATATATCTATGAAATCAATAAAATAGCAACATCAGATCAGACGATTCTGCGCATCCCCAATCTAGCTTCAGGGAAATATGCCATCGCCGCCTTTGCCGACATCAATCAAAACGGTAAACTAGACCGCAGCTTCATCGGCAAGCCTAGCGAGCCATACGGTTTTTCCAACGACGCACGCCCTCTGTTCGGCCCGCCCGACTTTAATGAGGCCGGCTTTGAGCTGAAGGATGCCGCCGTTTCGCAATCCATACAATTGAGATGAAGATGAACACGCTGATTCAACTGCGCAACATCCGCCGCCGCTTCCAGTTAGGGGAGACCTCCATCAACGCGCTGGACGACATTTCGCTGGACATCTATGAGGGCGAATTTCTGGCCGCATGGGGACCATCCGGCAGCGGAAAATCCACTTTGATGAACATCATCGGGCTGATCGATGCACCGACTGCGGGCGAAATCAGTTTTACAGGTAAAAATACACGCAACCTGAGTGACGATGAGCTGACCGATTTTCGCGGTGAACATATCGGCTTCGTATTCCAGAATTTCAATCTGGTACCGGTGCTCTCCGCACTGGAGAACGTGATGTTACCGTTGCAAATTCAGGGCGTCGCGGCTCACACGGCACAGGAGTGCGCCACCGCCGTCCTGCAGGATGTCGGACTGGAACGCTTTATCCATTCCTTACCCGACAAATTATCGGGTGGACAGCGCCAGCGCGTCGCGATCGCCCGTGCGCTGGTGGTCAAACCCAAGTTGGTCATCGCAGACGAACCGACCGCCAATCTGGATTCCGAAAACAGCCGTATGGTGGTGGAATTGATGCGCAAGATGAACCGGTCACACAACGTGACTTTCGTGTTTACCACCCATGACCCGCGCCTGCTGGAGCATGTAGACCGTAAAATATTGTTGCGCGACGGTAAAATTGAAAGCGATGAGGTGTCCGCATGAAGCATCTCAGCCCCAAAAACACCCTCACACTGGCGCTGCGAGGATTGGCGCGTAATCGCCGCCGCTCTGCTGTGACACTGCTGGCGATCGCCTTCGGCTTCGCGGCCATCACCCTGTTTGCCGGTTACACGCACAATGTCTACGGGGGGCTGGCGCGCTTGTCTATCCACGGCGAGATGTTGGGTCATCTGACTTTAAGCAAACGCGGCATGCGTCAGGAAGGCAAACTGGATCCGGAACGCTATCTGCTCACCACCAGCGATGTCGATGCCATCAGCAAATTGCTCAAAGAAGAACCGCATATCGAGATGGTCGCGCCCCGACTTGCGCTGTCCGGCCTGATCAGTAACGGACGTGCCAGCACCATCTTCATCGCCGAGGGCATAGAACCTGCCGCCGTGCTGCGTTTGCGACAAGGCGCCCTGACAGAGTCGGAAAAACATAGCGGCATGTTCGAGACCATGAAGGCGCGACTCGATCCTGATCATCCTGAAGTCGTAAATTTGAGCTCGGGCTTAGTCGATTTACTGCATCTCAAAATTGGCGGACAGGCCGTTGTGCTCTCCAACACGCTGAGCGGTCAGGCCAATGCGCTGGATGTCACCTTAGGTCGCACCTTCAACACCGGCAATGCGGGCAGCAATGATAAATTCGCCTTCGTGTCGCTGGCACTGGCGCGCTCATTGCTGGATGCGGAGGGACGCGCCGACCGCCTGACCGTGTTGCTGGACGACGTCAACCAGACAGACGCGATGCGCATCCGAATAGGCGATAAACTGCGCGCTGCCGGTTACGATATCGACATCCAGACCTGGCAGGAACTCTCCGATTTCTACAATCAGGTGCACGACATGTTCGACATGATTTTCGGCTTCATCTTTTCCATCGTGCTGACCGTGGTGGTGATGAGCGTCGCTAATTCGATGGGCATGACCGTGATCGAGCGCACTCGCGAAATCGGCACCCTGCGCGCCATCGGTTTAAAGCGCAGCGGCGTGGTCAGACTGTTCACTGCCGAGTCCATGCTGCTGTCGCTGACAGGGTGCATCACCGGCCTGTTGCTGGCACTCGCGGTGCGCTACGGCATCAACGTGGCACAGATTTCCTACACGCCGCCCAATAGCGCCAGCGCCGTGCCCTTGCTGGTGGACTTGGACAGCGGGCGGGTCATCTTCACTTTCCTGCTGATGTGCATCGTCGGCACGCTGGCAGCATATTTCCCGGCCCGCCGCGCCGCAAAACAGGACATCATCGATGCACTGGGGCATGTGTGAAGCAAAGATAAGTGGAAAGTGGAAAGTGGGAAATTAAACCTGAAGGAACGCCATGAAATTTACAAGCCAGATTATTCCCCTGCTGCTCTGGTGCAGCAGCACACTCGCCGCCCCCGATGCGCAATCCTTGTTACAACACGCCGACCGGGCGCGCGGCGGCGGACTTCCCGGCATCGTATGGGAGATCAAATTAACCTCGCGGGATGGCGATAAAGTTGCCGATGAACAACGTCTGGAAGTGCGTGCGGTTGAAGATGCCAGCGTAGCCGAGACGCTGGAGCCGGTGCGTTTCAAGGGTTCCAAACTATTGCAAGTAAGCCGCAATATGTGGCTGACACGCCCGGGCTTATCCAAACCCATCCCGATCTCCCCCCGCCAGCGCATGAGCGGTCAGGCCTCTAACGGTGACATCGCGGCGACCAACTATGCGGCCGATTACGAAGCGAAACTGGCAGGTGAAGAAGCGTTGAATGGAGAATTCTGCTACCTTCTTGATTTAACAGCAAAAAATAAGCGTTCAACGTATGACCGTGTGCGCTACTGGGTGTCGGTCAAACGCGAAGTGGGGGTCAAGGCCGAATTCTTTTCGCTGTCCGGAAAATTGCTCAAAACCGCACACTTCGCTTATGACAACACCATCGCCTACGAAGGACGGCGCATTCCGTTTGTCAGTCGCATGACGATACGCGATGCACTACTGGATGCCGAAACCACCATGGAATTTGGTACGGTGAAAGTACGCAAAATTCCGGCGGGCGACTTCGATCTGGGACAGATGCAATGACCACGGGAAATTCATCAGGCTCAGGTCGGGCTTTAGCCCGGCTGTATCTGGCAGGATTGATCTTAGCTTCGACGGCCGTAGCGGAGGAATGGAATACCTCCTGGGACGGCGCGCTGTACGGTTATTCGAGTCAAGCCGCGCCGCGCAACGATAGCCTGCTCAATCCCGGCAACCAGCTTGCCCGCATACCATACAACAGTAATACAACTGAGGCGCGTTTCAATTTTAAAGCCGAACAGGAAAACCTGCGTTTTACCGCACGTCCTATCGCCTTATATCAAAATAATTCATTTAATAATCAAAAAGATGCCTATCTTAGCCTGTGGCAGCTTAGACTGCGCGTGCAGGACGCATGGAGCATCGCCGCCGGGCGTGAGGTGCTCAACTGGGGGCCGGCACAATTTCGCTCCCCGTCCAGTCCGTTCTATTTCGATAACGGGCGCAGCAATCCGATGCGAGAATTGTCCGGCGTAGATGCGCTGAAAGTCTCCTGGAATCCGGACATGCAGCGCACGCTGACGCTAGCGCACCTCACCGGTTCCGGCCATCTCGCGCAAAATATCTGGCGCAACAGCGATCTTTTTAAAGCCGAGCAGCGCGGCGACGACTGGGCGGGCGGACTGGGGCTGGCGCAGACACCGGGACAAGGTTTATTCGCAGGCGTCCACGGGCAGTACAGCGCAAGCGATGCGTGGCTGTTGTACGGGGAAGCCGCCTCCTCCACACGCGCCAATGCGCTGCAATCTCCTGCCGATACGAACTTACTCTACAGCATCTTGCCGCGCTCTGCTCGAAAAACAGTCATGCTGGCCGGTATTGCCTGGACATTCGACAACGGCCATTCGCTCAACGCCGAATATTTACATGACGGACACGGCTACAGCCCCGCAGAACAGACCGCCTATTACCGACGCGCATCCACCTCGCCCGCAGGAATGGCGCTAGGCTTTGCTCCACCCTTGTTGGGACGCGACTATCTGCATCTGGTCTGGCAGAGCAATCTGATGGAAAGTGGCGGCTACTGGCGCATGATGGCGACCCACAGTTTCACCGATCACGGCAACGAGTTATCCGGCTACAGCGAATTTTCGCTCAACCGTCATGTCACGGTCTTTATGCTGGGCGCGCTGCCTGCCGGTGGTACGCAACAGGAATTTTCCAGCCTGTTACGCTATAGCGTCACGGCCGGCATTAAAGTTGCCCTGCCCTGATTTCACAGAGATAATCGCCCGATGCGCAACAATCTACTTTTGGCCATCCTAGCCAACATCCTGTTCAACACGGCCATCGCCGGATTGCTGACGGCGATCGATTTCGGCGATGGTTTTCATGTCAATTTCATCTATTCGCAGTGCATCGGTTTATCCATCTATGCCATCAATGCCAGCGTAGTGACTCACCTTGCCGAACCGCGCCGCCGCTGGATGCTGCTGACTTTCACCTTTCCCGGCAGCATTATGCTGGGCATCACGCTTGCAGCATGGCTCACGGGAGTTGGCAACTGGAGCGATCCGCGCGCCTGGATTGCCGTAGTGCTCGGCCTGTTCTTCGGCGGCATCGGCAGCACCACCTATTTTCTAAACCGGCGCATAGCCAAACTGGACGCCGAAGTCAGGCAGCGCCAGTTAAACCAGATGGAGGGTGAAAAACGGCAAATGGAGGCGCAACTGAAAATGTTGCAGGCGCAAATCGAACCGCATTTTTTGTTCAACACGCTGGCGAATGTCAGCAGTCTGATCGACAGCGACCCGAAATTGGCCAAACAACTGCTGGAACGGCTCAACGACTGGTTGCGCATCGCCCTATTGCGTACCCGCAGCGAGCGCGCAACCCTAGGCGATGAACTGGACATGTTATCCAACTATTTGAATATATTAACCATTCGTTTTGGCGATCGGTTGCGTTGGCGGATTGAAGTCGAAGAGGCTGCGCGCCGCCTGCCATTTCCGCCCATGCTGCTGCAGCCTCTGGTAGAAAATGCGGTACGCCACGGCATCGAACCAAAATTGAACGGTGGCGAAATCTTCATCCGCGCCAGCCTGGCAAACGCCACACTGCGGCTTAGTGTCAGCGACAACGGCGGCGGATTTATCAGCGATACAGGTGCCGGCACCGGCTTGAACAATGTGCGCGCGAGGCTATCCGCCCTGTTCGGCATCGCGGGAAAACTGACACTGGAAAACAACGCCGGCACCACCGCCACACTGGAGTTACCACTATGAAAGCGATTATCGCCGACGATGAAATCCATCTGGCCGCAGACCTGCAGCGACGTTTATCTCAACTGTGGCCCGCATTGAACATAGCCGCCGTGCTGCACGATGGCGTGGCCGCAGCCGCCGCCTTGCAAGAAATACAGCCTGACATCGCCTTTCTGGACATCCGTATGCCGGGGCTCTCCGGTTTAGAAGCGGCAAAATCCGCATTGCCCGACTGCCGCGTGGTGTTCGTCACCGCCTTTGATGACCATGCTGTTCAGGCATTCGAGCAGGCGGCCGTCGACTATCTGCTCAAACCCGTTTCAGATGAGCGACTGACGCGCTGTGTAGAACGCCTAAAGCAGCGCAGCGAACCCGCCCCCGACGCCCTGCTCAGCCGCTTGCAGCAATTGCTGGCAACACCGGCTCCTGCAGCCCACTTGCGCTGGTTACGTGTGCAATCGGGAAAGACGGTACGCATGCTGTCGGTCGATGAAGCCTGCTATTTTCAGTCCACCGACAAATACACCACGGTGTACACTCAGGATGTCGAATTTCTGCTGCGCACAGCCGTAAAGGAACTCATCACGCAACTCGATCCGGAACAGTTCTGGCAAGTGCACCGGGGCACAGTGGTGAACGTGCGGCAAATCGTCTCTGCGCATCACGATCTGGTCGGGCGCATCTCGCTGACTTTGCGCAACCGAACGGAAAAGCTCGCCGTCAGCCGCAGTTACGCTCATCTGTTCCGGCAGATGTAACCTCGCTTTAAACTCGATCAAGCAGGCTGATCAGCCCATCTAACGCCCGATTTGCATCTTCTATCACCCCGGATACGCCCGCACCTTCCGCCGCATCGCTGACTAACCGGGCGCTTAAACACAGCCGCAAGGCACTCACCGCCACCCCGTCACGCATCCCGCAAGACACAGGCTGGCCCAACTGACATCGTACTGTCGCGCTATTCGATTGCAACTGTAAATACAGCTGCCGCGTTTGGCTGCAAGTTAGCGGCGCATAACCGCCTTCCGTGTTCCGGCTATAGGGGACAAATGAAAATACGCTCTGATACTGATCCCAATGGTGTTCACCAGATAAAACAAGACGCTGGGGCACAGGCAAATAGCCAAAGTGAGGATCATTCATCAACCTGTGCCGGATAGAATCTGCAAATAATTGAAAAATATGAATAATTTTAGACTCAGGCACAGCGCGAAAACGGCGCAATTCGACTAACGCCGCTTCCCAACGCAACAACAGGCCGAAGTTTACCGCGCTCTGCTGAATCGGCTCAGCGAATGGCAACAGCAGTGCGGCGGAAAAAGCCGGGCCGGTGAGAAATTTGGAGCCGGTCAGCGCGACCATAAAACCCTGAGCCAGATAGACACGCAAGGTGGCCGGTGCCAGCCTGAACTGACAGGCATCGACCAGCACCTGCGCCATGCCTTGTAGTTTCGTGACGCAATCGAAACTGGGCGCAAGCATGCCGGTCTTGGACTGATCCGCCATCACCAGCAGGACGCGCTGACCGGCAGCGATAGCCTGCTCGATCAATTCAATAACTTCAGCATCGATTTCAGCTAAAGCACGCGGCATGCCATTCTCGGCACGCAGCTTGACAGTATCAACCGGCACACCCAGCGCCACCACCACCCCGCTACCGGTCTCAGTCGCCTCCACCATCACCACCCGGTCACAGCATGTACGACGTGCGGCCAGCGCATGGGCATCCGTACCGGAAGAAGCGAACAGCAGGCTCACGCCCAGATCAGCCACATCTGACAACAATTCGCGGCGAACGCGCGCCATCTCACGTGCATAGACGACTTCGGCTGACTCGGATTTGAGCGCCTCCTGCAACCGTTCGCGCAATGCGCAAACAGCGGCAAAGCTAGACTTTGAAATCACCGAGGCGGTGGAAGAACCAAAGGCGAGCAAATCCGGATCGGGATGCGACGGACAGCCATATTGATTGAGTCCGGTAACCGGATCGAGTGCAATGCGCTCATCGCCGCCCGAGACCAGTAGCGCTTCAACTGACGGAAAAACCATCACGCAGGACGAGCGCACGCAGTTTCTGCCAGCATCTGATAAAACGCCCCGAATACCTTGTGCATCTGCGGCTGTTTATAAGGAAAAATATCCACCGGATCGACCGCATGCACGATCATGCAGCTATCTACTTCAAAAATAAGCAGTTTTCCGCCCGCCGATACTGCGCAGTCTATCCCCAGATAATCCAGACCGATGCGTTCATTGATCGCGGCAAATGCTTCCTTATGTTGCAGCGCGAAAGTGCGGTCAAAATCCGCCATCACCTGCGCCTCTTCGGCCCGTTTCTCTGCGCTCTCGGCCATCCCCGCATTGAGATAATGTATCATCCAGTGCGACGAAATCCCCATGTGACACAGAAAGGGACGCCCCTTGATCAGCACGATACGGTATTTGCGGAACAAACCATCCGCATTGCGATAATCGACAAAACGTGAAATAAAAAATTCACCCTGCTCATTGGCCTGCAAATAAGCCGCGATTTCTGTGCGCTCCGCAAGCTTGTCCAGCCCTTTGCCGGCGTGAGAATCCACCGGACGCACGATCACCGGAAAATCGCCGTCATCGATGACCGAAGTGACCGGCAACGTCCCCTCCCCGATCTGCACTAAGTCATCGCGGCTGATTCTCACCGTAGCGGGCATATCCAGACCCGGCACGGATTTGAGCAACGCGCAATTATTATCCCGCGACAATAAAGCGATCCGCGCAGGGTCGTTCAGAACGGGACGCGGCCACACGGCTATGTGCGGCTGTATCTTTTGCAACAGCGGAATATTCGCTTCAGATTCCGCGATCGCGACAAACAACACATCGTGATCCGGCAAGAGTTCCGGCAAATCCAGTTGGTCGGTCACATAGACGATATCCAGCGCAACATCCTCATCTTCGAGCAGAAACTCAACCGGCGAATTCGCCATCAAATCGCCGGGCCCCATGATGGCTAACAGGCGGATAGCTGCTGAATTTCTGTCGCCCAGCCCGCGCCTCATCGGTATCTGGTAGATCTGCTGCAAGAGCAAGGCCTGGGACTGTATATCCAGCGCCAAATCATGATTGCCGCGCAACTGCAATACCGTGGATAAATCCATCAGGGCATTGGCATCCCGTGTATCCGGCTCGCCGGACAACTGAGCTATTAACTGTGACCCCAGCGGCCCTAAATCTACGCCCGATACTGCCATGCGCATCAAGGCGGCCAGCCCGATGAGCTGATGGGGGGGCGGATTTTCTAGCAACGATGCAGTCTGACTGTTTATTTCATTCATTACTTATTGATTTTATTGGTTATTTTATCGCCGAACAACAGCGTTGCCTCGATCAGCGCATCGATATCACAGGTTTGCGTGCGGTGATTGACAATCGCAGCGCGGATCGCAAAGTGCCCGTTGATGGTAGTGCTAGACGGCGCTACGATGCCTGACTCCTGAAGCGAGATCACGATGTCGGCATTGACGCGGTCCGCCTCATCACATCGATATCGGAAACACACGATATTCAAGGCCACCGGTGCTAACAGTTCCAGCTTAGGGTTATCTTCCACGCGCTGCCGCAAATACTGCGCCAGCGTACAGGTATTGGAAATCACCGCACCCAACTTTTCAGAACCGTACACCTGCAAGGTAAACCAGGTTTTAAGCGCCCTGAAGTTCCTCGATAAATCAGGGCCGAAATCACAGGGCCAGGGAGAACCCGCCGCCATACCACGCGTTTCGCGTTTTAGATAAGCCACCGGCGAGGCAAAGGTGTTGTGATGCAAATCGCCGTCACGCACCAGCACGAATCCGGCATCATAGGGCACTTGCCCCCATTTATGAAAATCGAAGGCGATCGAATCGGCGCGTTCTATCCCGGACAGGCGCGGCGCAATATCACCGGCCAGCATGCCCAGCGCACCGAATGCGCCGTCGACATGGAACCAGATCCCCTCACGCTTTGCGATATCCGCGATGGCCTGCAAGGGATCTATCGCCCCCACGTCCACTGTTCCAGCGGTCGCCGCGATCATAAACGGTGTCATCCCAGCAGCTTTATCTTCGGCAATTTTTTGTTCAATATCTGCCACATCCATCTGAAACTGAGCGTTTAGGCGAATCTTGCGCAGCGCATGTGTGCCGATACCTGCCATATCCAAAGCCTGGGCCACACTGACATGGGCGCTCACCGAGGTATAAGCCGTCAAACGATGGCCATCCGGCAGCCCGTCTTCGCGCACCACACGACCTAACGCGGCAGTGCGCGCGACCAGCACGCTGATCAGATTAGCCATAGAAGTACCCGTGACAAACAAGCCGGTCGCGGTTTCGGGAAAATCGAACAATTCGCGTACCCAGCGCAACAACTGGCGCTCGACTTCGACGGGGATCTGCTCACGCCCGCCTAAATTCGCATTCAACCCTGCCGCGAGCATTTCAGCGAGCATGCCGACCGGATTGCCGCCGCCATGCACCCAGCCCATAAAGCCGGGATGTGAATTGCCTATCGCATAAGGCAGCACATCCTGCATAAAAGTCTGGTGCGCCTCGGCTAAATCGCCGGGCACCTTGGGCAGCGGCGCGGCAAACACGGCACGCACTTCAGACGGTATCGGTTGCCAAACCGGACGATCACGCAAACCTTCAATATAATCAAGCATATCATCCAGCATGCGATGACCTTGCTGCCGAAAATCCTGCCAATTTTCCGGATCCAGCGATGCTTCAGATGTTTTTAACATTCAATTTCCCCATAAAACCCGTGAGGCTGGCGTCAGAATTACATAGAATACCAACATACCGCCCTCCGCTTGCGCTCGTTTTGCAGAACAGCGGCGTAAATTACCTCTTATTCTCCCGCTACACAAAATTTATTTTGTTTATTGTGCAGTAACTTGATAAAAAATCATCAAATCAGCCTAAAGTTTCTTAAGTTTGATCCGATAAGGACACTAGCGATCACAACTTTAGTATCGTCAGATTGAGAGGAAAACCGTGAAAATCGACAAACTCGGCCAACCGCTGCCCACCGCTCCTGTGAGTGATGCGAATGCGCGAGCCACAAAAGGCAGCACCGGCGCAGCACCGCAAGCGAGCACCAGCGTCACGCTAGGCTCAACCGCGACGCAACTGGGCAAGATGGAGGCTTCTATGGCCAGCTCACCGGTAATCGATGATAAAAAAGTCGCCGAGATCAAACAGGCCATCAGTGAAGGACGTTTCCAGGTCAACTCCGGGATGGTAGCGGATAAGCTGATTCAGTCCGTGCGAGATCTCATCAGCAATGGCGCTCAGAGGTAGTGATGGATTCCCTCATCCGCTCGGGGTTGCTGAACGCTTTATCAGACGAACTCTTGGCGGTTAAGGATTTCGTTGCACTGCTGCAACAGGAACAGCGCTTGCTGACGGAGAATGATACCGAGCAATTGCTGATTCTGGCCGAGCAGAAATCGACTCGTGCAATCAAACTCAATGAGCTGGGTGAAAATCGCCGGAATTTGCTGCGTCAACAACTCCCCGACTTATCGCGTGAAAGCATCCGGCAGTGGTTAACCAGCAACAGTCCTGAGGGGTTGGCTCTTTGGCAAGAAGTGCTTACTCTGGCGGCGCAGTCGCAGGAAATCAACAACATCAATGGCGAACTGATCCAGATGAGGTTACGCCACATTCAACAAACACTGACCGCATTGGGAGGTGCTGTAAGACAGGCGAGTCTGTATGGCCCCGACGGACAACCCAACTTCTCCCCGGGTAGTGGCCGCTCACTTGGCAACGGTTAGCTCTCTCGCCAACACCTTCCCCCCGTTTGTCGTTATTGCAAGACCTGACCCCGATCTTGAACAGCTGCGGGGGCGGACTGTGCTACCGGGATCTCGTCTGTGATTGCAAGACGATCAAACTCAGGAGAGAGTATCGTGATCGACACACGGCGATTCTTAGCTCTGTGCTCAGGCGTATCGTTCGGCTCTATCGGTTGGTTTGCGGCCATGCCTACCGCCGTCAGACGTCTCTCGGCAACCCCCTCAGTTGCGATCATCCTCACCACCACGCTAGCTCGCCCGGAAGACAATTCCCAATTTGATGGAAATTGGGCATTTTTGATCGGCACATCGTCGGTGTGCCCTTCCACTTCAATCGCCAAATCCTCTTTCTTCAACACCTGAGCGACCTGTTGCAAAGACTCAACCGCACCGGGCTGCAACTTAACCTCTCCCTCCTTAAACAGCATACTGGCGCTGATATCGATCGCCACACCACGCTTCGTTTGATAAACCCCGACCTGTCCCTGCGCAATCAACGGCGCCATGACACGGTGCAGACTGTCTTCCACCCCCTTCATGCGCTCCTGTATCTTGCGTTTTTGCTCAACCAGGTTTGCCGTATGTTTATCAACCAGGACTTTATTGTGCGCGCCTTCCTGAGGAATACCGATCTTTCCGGTCTGATTATGGGCAATATTGATCGCCGAAGAGCCGGCCTGCTGGGAAAAGGCGATGTTCAGGGAATCACCGAAAGTTTTGTACTTACCTTCGTTCACCGAAGAGATTGAATACATGACGACAAAAAAAGCGAACAACAACGTAATAAAGTCAGCATAGGAAATAAGCCAACGGTCGTGATTATCGTGTTCTGCATGATTACTGACACGGCGCGCCATAATTAGTCCAGATAGCTCTCAAGTTTAAGTTGAATAAAACGGGGATTATCACCATTAGCAATCGCCCCCAAACCATCGACCACCATATCGCGCATATGCGTCTGCTGCTTAATGATAATTTTCAACTTATTAGCCACCGGCAAAAAAAGCAAATTAGCGAAAGCCACCCCATAGATAGTAGCCACAAACGCTACGGCAATACCATTACCTAGCTTGGACGGCTCACTCAAATTTTGCATCACTTGCATCAACCCAAGCACCGCACCGATAATCCCAATAGTCGGAGAGTAGCCTGCGGCCGACTCCCAAACGCGAGCGGCCTGCCAGCGCAATTGCTCCCATGAATAAATATCCAGCTCCATCACTTCGCGTATTTTTTCTGCACTGTGACCATCCACCAGCAATTGCACGCCGCGACGCAAAAAGGGATCCGCTATATCCGGTATCCTCGCCTCCAACGCCAGAATACCCTCCTTACGCGCAATCGTACTCCAGCTAGTCAGCTGTTCAATCAAGTCTGGCCCGGCTGATTTCGGTGTCACCACCACCCAACTACCCATCCTGACGGCGGTCATAAACACTTTACTGGAACTTTGCACCATTACCGCACCGAGCGTGCCGCCGAACACAATCAAAAAAGCCGTACCCTGAAATAAAAAACCCAGACTGCCGCCCTCCAGAACCTGACCGGTCAAGACACCGGCCAGACCGATCAGCAACCCTAATATCGTCAACTTATCCATCAATATCCTTTTAGTGAACTGCGTAAGCGTGCCACAGCCTGACTGTGTAATTGCGAAATGCGCGACTCGCTGACGCCAAACACCGCACCAACCTCGCGCAAATTCAACTCCTGTTCATACAACAATCCCATCATCATGCGTTCACGTTCTGGCAGTTTTTCTATCGCCCGCGTCAACTCAGTCTTAAAGCGCTCATCTTGCAACAGTGCCAGCGGGTCACCATCGTGATTGAATTCAAAGCGCTCGAAGAAATCCTCATGATCCTCATCCTGAAAATCTTCGTAATAGATGAGCTGCGCGCCGCGCGCTTCCTGCAGCATCCGCTGGTATTCATCCAGCGGCACCTCCAACTCCAGCGCGATTTCGGACTCATTGGGCGGGCGGCCCAGCTTTTGTTGCAACCGGCTAACCGACAGTTCAATGCGACGCATATCGCGTCTTAAACTGCGCGGTAACCAGTCGGCGTTACGCAGCTCATCGAGCATCGCACCTCGCACCCGCTGCGTCGCGTATGTTTCAAACTGCGCACCGTGTATCTCATCGTAACGACTAGCGGCATCGAGCAAACCCATCATGCCCGCCTGAATAATGTCGTCGATTTGCACACTGTAAGGCAGTTTGCACATCATCTGGTGGGCGATGCGCTTGACCAGCGGCGCATAATCCCTCAGGCATTTATTCTTATCGCTCAACCCTAATGCGTTATACATAACCTATTGATTAATAATTTAATTTAAACCGCAGCGACTGAGATTTCGCGCTGACGACCGATCTGCACAATTAAATTTTCCATCATCTGGGAAATTCCCCCCGGCATTTCATCCTGAGGCATCGTTTTATGCAGGACACTTTGCGACAAAATTTGACAACCCTTTGCCGAAGCAGAAGCGGGATATGCCTCAATCACCGAACGCGCCAGTTGCGTCGCACGTTTCAATCTGTCGTCCAAAGGAATACAGCCCAGATACTCAAGTTTGGCTGACAAATGCGCACGGGCAACCTGTTCCATATTACCAAACACCAGACGCGCCATCTGTTCACTGGTCACCTTGTTCACCACCACTTCAAATCTAAGCCTCGCATGCTCCAGCGCCAGACGCTTGATCAGCGAATAACTCTCGGTAATTCCGCTGGCGGTCGGATCCATCACCACCAGCAACCTGACACCCGAGGCTAAACTGGACGAGACTGAAGTATTCGCATCCAAGATAGCACCGTCCACCAGTACCACATCCACGCCAACACTGACCTCGGTGAGCGCATTGCCCAGCGACTGCTGCTCAGACTGAGTCAATCTGCTCAACACACGCATTAAACGTGCCACCGGCAGTATCGCATAGCCCGGTCCCTTGAGCAGCGCATCGCGCAACTGACAGCGCCCCTGCACTATATCCAGCAAATCAAATCGGGCAAATAACCCTAAACTGTCGGTCAAATTATGCGGCGCCGGATTTTCATCCAGCACCAGCACATCCTTACCGGCTCCCGCCAGCGCAGTCGCCAGATTGAGCGAAATACTGGTGCGTCCGGCGCCCTGTTTGCCAGCCACCAGCGTAATCACCTGAGTCTGATTGCGCACCAGCAGACGGCGCAAGCCTTCGGCCTGATCGGACTCACCCAGACGCTGCGGCTTAGCCTTAGCAGGCTTCACCCGGGCGTCATTAAAGGGCATAAGTCACCTCACCGTCCGAAGCATCCGCCTCAGCCGTCATCATCAGAGGAAAGTCGAGTTCATCCATGGTAAAAGGTGTCTTCTGATCGGCGGGTTTAAACGCCTTGTGCAACATGACGTCGATATCAACAGGATGTAAATCTTCCGGCACGCGCTGCCCGTCCGCCATGAAATACATCACCAGACGATGACGCATCACCACATCCAGCACTGCCCCCAGATTCGCCGCCTCATCCAGCTTAGTCGTGATGCAACCGATCACCTTGTTGCTGTAATACATGCGCACCACGTCTTCGAGCGTATCACCTCCGCTGGTGGAATTTAAAACCAGCAGACGTGCCACCCCGGTCGCATCGAACATTTCATTCTGTTCGGTTACCCGCTCATCGCGCTGTCCCATCCCGACCGTGTCGATCAGCACCAGATGCTTGTGACGCAAGGCCGACAACGTCAGCCTCAAGTCGTCCACATCTCTGACCGCATGCACCGCCACGCCCAGAATTTTCCCGTAAATCTTTAACTGCTCGTAGGCACCGATACGATAACTGTCCGTGGTCAGCAAAGCCACCTTGTCTGCACCATAACGCACCACCGCGCGTGCAGCCAGCTTGGCGGTAGTGGTCGTTTTACCCACGCCGGTAGGGCCTATCAGCGCATACACGCCGCCCTTAACGACAATATCATCGGGCTCGCCGGCGACACGCAGATTGCGTTTCAGCACTTGCTTGATCCACGGCTCGCCCTTGCCTTCACCCGAAGGCATTTTATTGAGCAACTGACGCGCCAGCAAGGTGCTGAAACCGGAATTGAGCATGCGGCGCAAGAGCCCGGCGCGCTGAGGATCTCGTTGCTGCAGGTTATTCCACGACAGGGTTTCAATCTGCTTTTGCAACTGATTGTGCATGGATTTAATTTCACCCAGTATGGTCGCCTCGCCGGTCAGCGCCGGTGCGCTCTGCACAATCACCTCAGGCGCTACCGCTGCATCGGCGCGACTGACTGCCTGCGACACCTCTGCCGGCACCTCAGGCGTTTGCGCTGCCCCGCCTGCTAACTGCACCGTCTCGTCATTCGCCATCGCGACGATTTCCACCCCCAACTCAGTCTTACGGTTGGAGAGAATGATGGCTTCCTCACCCAGCTCATTGCGAACCTCCCTCAGTGCTTCTCGGGCTGTCCCGGCAATGAATTTCTTGATATTCATGCAGATCCTCCTACCAGAGCCGTCACGCGGATGGTCTTAAAGTCCGGTACTTCATCATGTGAAATAACTCGCAAATTCGGTACGGTGCGTTTCAAAAAGCGCGCCAGTAAATCACGCAAAGGCGCCGGCACCAGCATCACCGTTGGCAAGCCCATCTGTTCCTGCCGCTGAACGGCAGCACGCGACTCATTGAGTACAGTATCCGCCAGACCGGGCTCGATTCCCATCCCGTTCTGACTCGATTGCATCGCCTGCATCAGTATATGCTCCAACTCCTTGTCCATACCGATCACCTGCAACTCCTGTTCAGCCGGATAAAACTGCTGCACGATGGCAGGACCCAGCGCCACTCGCACCAGCGCCGTAAGCTGAAAAGGATCCTGCGTCCTGGCCGCATTATCCGCCAGCGTTTCAACGATGGTGCGCATATCGCGTATATGCATCCCCTCCTCCAGCAGATTTTGCAGCACTCGTAGCACGGTACCCAACGGCAGAGTCTTGGGCACCAGATCTTCCACCAGCTTGGGCGCTGATTTACCCAGATGTTCGAGCAACTGTTGCACCTCCTGCCTGCCCAGCAACTCAGCAGAGCGCGTGCTGATCAGATTGCTCAGATGCGTCGCCACCACCGTACCAGGATCAACTACGGTGTAACCCATCATCTGCGCCTGATCGCGCAAGGCAGATTCTATCCACACAGCAGGCAGTCCGAAGGCAGGATCGCGGGTAGGCGTGCCGATCAGATCCCCCGTCACGCTGCCCGGGTTAATCGCAAGAAACAAATTGGGGAAGGCCTCGCCGCTGCCGACTTCCACCCCCTTGAGGGTGATACGATAGGCATTCGGACGCAGATCCAGATTATCGCGAATATGCACGGAAGGGGGCAAAAACCCCACATCCTGCGTAAATTTCTTGCGTATCCCCTTGATTCTTCGCAACAAATCACCATCCTGAGCCTTATCAACCAGCATAATCAGACGATACCCCACTTCCAGCCCCAATACATCGACCTGCGCTACATCTTCCCAACTGGCTTCCGCCGCCTCAGAGATCACGGGCGTCGCGGCAACTTCAGCTTGAACCTGCTCCGCCACCTTAGCCGTCTTTTGCGACAAATGATAAGCTAGCCACATCATCCCGCCCGAGAGCAGCAAAAAAGCAAAATGCGGCATGCCGGGTATCATCCCCATCATGCCGATAATCACGGCCGTCAACATAATGATCTGCGGCTGTTTGAACAACTGGCCCATCATCTGATCGCCGATATTCTGATCGGTGGAGACGCGGCTGACCACCACACCGGCTGCGGTTGAAATCACCAGCGCTGGAATCTGCGCCACCAAACCGTCACCGATGGCCAGCAGGGTGTAATTCTTGGCCGCCATGGCGATGTCCATATTGTGCTGCAACACCCCGACAATCAAGCCCCCGATCAGATTGATGAACAAAATCAAAATACCGGCAACCGCATCCCCTCGCACGAACTTGGATGCACCGTCCATCGCGCCGTAGAAATCGGCTTCCTGTCCGACTTCGGCACGACGCTGACGGGCGACATCCTCACCGATAAGCCCTGCATTCAGGTCGGCATCGATCGCCATTTGCTTGCCCGGCATCGCATCCAGCGTAAAACGGGCACCCACTTCGGCGATACGTCCGGCACCCTTGGTAATGACCATGAAGTTAATCACCACCAAAATAGCAAACACCACAATACCCACGGCGTAATTTCCGCCCACAAGGAAATGGCCGAAGGATTCGATCACCTTGCCGGCTGCGTCCGGACCGGTATGTCCTTCGAGCAGAACCACCCGTGTCGAGGCCACGTTAAGCGACAGACGCAACAAGGTGGTGATCAGCAAGATAGTCGGGAAAGACAAGAAGTCGAGCGCCTTGGTGGTATTCATGCTGATGAGCAACACCATCACCGCCACCGCGATGTTGAAGGTGAACAACACATCCAGCAGCATAGGCGGCAGGGGCAGCACCATCATCGCCAAAATCATGATGATCAGGATAGGCCCCGCCATGCTGCGCAGTTTTACACTGTTTTTAAGGAATTCGAAGACGGCACTGAAGTTCATGATGGTATTCCTGCATTAGCCGGATCAAGTTCCGCCGGCACGGGCAACGCATCCGGTTGTTGCGGACGAGAACCGCCTTCAGTCTGATAGCGCTTTAATTGATAGACATAGGCCAACACTTCGGCCACCGCAGTATACAAGGCTTCAGGGATAGTTTCGCCTATCTCGGTATGTTTATGCAAGGCGCGAGCCAACGGCGGCGCCTCCAGGATCGGCACGTTGTTTTCCACCGCGATTTCACGTATGCGCTGCGCGGTCAGATCCGAACCTTTAGCCACCACAGTCGGTGCGCTCATCCCCTTATCGCTGTATTTCAACGCCACCGCATAGTGAGTCGGATTGGTCACAACCACATCGGCAGTGGGGATCGCGCTCATCATACGGCGACGAGACGCTTCACGCTGCATATGGCGGATGCGCCCCTTGAGCTGAGGATCGCCTTCAGTTTCCTTATTCTCCTGACGCACCTCTTCTTTGGTCATCATCAGTTTCTTGTTGTGATCCCAAAGCTGGAATGGCACATCGATCGCGACGATCAAAAGCATGGCAGCGACGATAGCCAGAAAACTTCCACCCACCAGCATACCCATTTGCGGTATCGCCGTAGTAATCGACAACGTTGCCAGTTGTAAGACATCATCGCGATGACTCCAGATAACCCAGGTTGCCACACCGCCCACCACCATCGCCTTGCCTAGCGCCTTAGCCAACTCCACCAGCGCATGGGTAGAAAACATACGGGCGATGCCGGAAACCGGATTCATGCGGGAAAATTGCGGCCCCAGAGAATCGGTACTGAACAGCCAGCCATTGAGCATCAGCGGGGACAAAAAGGCGGCCAGCAGAAACATCAACAACACCGGCGCAAAGGTCAGCAGCATCGTAATGGACAGTTCATACAGACGAGGGATCATCAGCTCGGGTTTAAAAGCCAGATCACGGCTGATGGTCAAACCGTCGTGCAACATCTTGACCATATCCGCATTGAGCGAACCACCCATAAACCAAAGCGTGGCACCTCCGGTCAACAGGATGGAAAAAGTCGACAACTCATGCGAGCGCGCGACCTGACCCTTTTCTTTTGCCTGGTCAAGTCGCCGCTGTGAGGGTTGTTCTGTTTTTTCTAAATCGCTGTCTTCTGCCATGACGGGCTCCGCTGATGATGCAGATTATCATCAAATCCTATGCGATTCAATCACGGGAATAAAGAGGGAATTAACTGGCTTTTCAATACGTTCAGCAAGGGAGATAAAGTAAAAAGCTAAGATTGCCGGACGGACGCCGGATCACCTTGCTATTTATTCATAATTTGCAGAGGAAATATCCAGATGAACTCAATGCTGATCAGGTATAACTTCAACTCAAAACAATACGGTTGCGCCCGGTTTGCTTGGCATGATAGAGATTTTCATCGGCCAGTTTGAGCATACCGTCCAGACTGGACGACAAATGTCGAGTCATACCGATGCTAATCGTAAAGTTAATGACGGCCTCGTTAAAACGAATCTGAGATTGCGCCACCTTCAGACGGAACGACTCACATTCATCCGCCGCCTTTTCGGCATCGGTAAACAGCAGAAAAAATTCCTCGCCGCCTACTCTGGCCGTCAACTGCGCGCTAAAGTGTTCACGCAACAGAGCGGAAAAATGTTTAAGCACCACATCCCCGCCATCGTGACCATGGCTGTCGTTGATTTTCTTAAAGAAATCGATATCCATCACAGCGGCGGCAAGCGGCCTGCCCGCCCCAACCGATTCATCGAACAACCGGCTGCCCTGCTCGAAGAAAGCGCGACGGTTATACAAACCGGTCAAATAGTCGTGCTGAGCGAGATGACGCATCGCCTCGACACTCTCCTGCATTTCCAGATTTTGGCTGACACGACAGACCAGTTCTTCGTAGCTGAACGGCTTGCAGATGTAATCATTCGCTCCCAGCTTGAGAAACTGGGCCGACATGCGCGTACTGCCGGTACCTGACATACCGATCACGGCCAGCCGGTCGCGCGGCAGTTTGCGACGCACGCTGGAGAGGAAATTAAACCCGTCCATACCGGGCATCTCGTGATCCAGCAGCACCAGACGGATATCCCGGTACTGCTCCAGCATCGCTAGTCCCTCAATACCATTATTCGCCGTCACCACTTGCAGCCCCTGGGTTTTCAACATCCCGGTCAGCACGCTGCGTATACTTTCTGAATCGTCGACCACCAGCACCCGGGATTGCCTGTTTCTGAACAGTCTGCCGACCAACTCAACGATATACTCATAAGAGTTGATGCTGTCCTTGAGCACGTAGTCGATCACGCCGCGACTCATAATCCGTTCATGCAATTCCTCGTCATACAAGCCGGTCATGGCAACAACCTGAATATTGGCTTCGATCAACACATCGATGACTTCACCGTGTGGTGCATCAGGCAGATTCAAATCGCTGACCGCGACGAAAAAGTGATGTTTATTCTGAGCAATGATGGTTTTGACCTGCGCCAGATTTTCCGCAATCAGCACATGACATCCCCAGCGTTCATACAACATTCTGGCAGCCATCTGCGCCAGAGAGCGTTGATCCTCAACCAGCAAAATCTCCACATCCAGCCCGACTTGTTTATTGCGTTGATGCGCACGAATAATGGCCATAAAGTTCTATCCTTAAAGTTGCACTCAAGCGCCTGAAATCTCGACATAAGCGATCGCTTCAGTGCCCCCGGCAGAGTACTGCAAGGATTTGCACATCGTACCGAGCAGCGCAATACCGCGCCCGTGCCGTTGCACATTCTGACTGAGTTCAGCGCCGTGACGCGATACATAATCGAAGCCGTCACCACTGTCTTTGATACTGATTTTCATGTAATTACCGGGTGAGCATCCCAGCTTCTCCATGTGCATCACAATCTGCCCCTGCTCAAGTTCAGCAAGACGGGCTGCGCGTTCGGTGAAATACAATTCCATCCCGTCCGCCTGATTTTTTAGTTGAGAATCGAGTTTCAACACACCGTGATCCAGCGCATTGTTAAACAACTCGGACAAGACCAAAAATAACTTACCATCGGCCCGCCCTCCCTCTATCTGTCCGGCTATATTGAGCAAAAATGGCACAGCATCAATACGTTTGAGCTGCTGAGCGGTCAAGGTCAGGGAAAATTCCCAGACAGGAATCCCGAGGCTACCTTGACCACAGCCTACCGCGCCGTACCCCTGCCCGCCGAAATCATCCTGAGCGGTGCCACTGCCTGATTCATCAAGCCCCTGCACGACAGGCGGCAAACACTCCACCATGATCAGGGCGATATCATCGGCAGGAGGCAGATCATCGAGTTCATCCTCGATAACATCGATAATCCGGTCGAACAAGTTTTCCGCGTAGGAGCTTTTCGCGCCCGCCAATAAGCCGCTCTGTTCCAGCGCCATATTGTCCCCCATCCTAAGTTCGGTCGCACCGTCAGAACAGAGCAGTATGTGTCCGGGCTGATCGGTCAGCTTGAAATACTCCAGACCGGCATCAAACTCCGCAGCGGAGACCACACCCAACGGCAAATGACGTGAGGTAAAACGATGGACGATCTCTTCGCCGTCCTGGCCTAACAAGAGTACAGGCGGACAACCACCGTTCCATACCTGAATAATTCCTGTTTTAGGGTTAAAAGACAACAGCACCGCCGCGACAAAACGCGGCAGTGGCAGATATTCGCGCACCCGCCGGTTAATTTCGCGCACGATAGCAGGAATATCAAACCCCTTGGCGGTCATCTGATAAAAAGGCTGAGTAATAGGAATCACCGCGAGAGCGGCCGTCAGGCCGTGTCCTGCACTATCGGCCAGCAACACATGCAAACAGTCATCCGGCATGCGCGCCACCGCGATCAGATCACCGCTGAAGTTTTCCGCCGGTTTCAGGAAAAATCGCACCAGCGGATCGTTGATTTTATCCAGTGCGGTGAGCTGCTTGATGAACTCACGCGCCGTATCGGTCTCATCTTCAATACGCTCACGATAGTCTAGCAAGCGCTGATTCTGCGACAAGCGATCCTGAAAAATTTGAATTTTAGCTTGTAAAATTTCGTAATTAACCGGCTTAAACAAATAATCATCACCACCTGCCCGCAATCCTTCAACCACATCCTGATTACCGGTATTGGCTGATACAAAAATAATCGGCACCCATGTATCGAAACGGCGACGCATCAATCTGACCACATCAAAACCGCTCATCTCCGGCATCGCCACATCCATCAGCACCAGATCGGGCATGAATGACTCGCACTGAGCCAGCGCATCCCGGCCGTCAATTGCCAGCAACGCACGATATCCCATTTTGGTCAGCATGGCGGAGAGCAACTGACGATTGGTATTGGAATCATCCACCACCAGTATCTTCAGACGGTCGGCCTGATTCGATGCGGCAATATTGACCAGTTGCATGATTTACAGGATCGTAAACAGCTTGCTGAAGTTGGCGATATCTAGAATCTGCGCCACTGTTTTGCTAGGCTTGCTCAACACCACCGTTTTACCCGCCGCCAGCACACGCTCGCGCATCAACATCAACATCCCTAACGCCGAGCTGTCCAGATATTCAATCTCGGCCAGATCAATCTCCAGCCTTTTAACCTCGGCCTGCTGCAACGCAGGCTCGTAGGCGCTCTTGATACTGCGGTGATCGTTAAAGTCAAAGCGACCGGCAAGCTTAATCGTCACCTTATCACCTGCCGTCGAACTGTTGATCTGCATCGCCATCGTTACTCTCCCAATACCGTTAAAGCCATAGCGGCCAACATAAAAAAATCTTGTTGATTATTAACTATAATCTATTCCTGACCCCGCCAGACATCACGCGTGCCAACACATGACGCGCCAACTCCCCCAGAGGCAGGGATTCATGGGTAGCGCCGATTTCTACCGCCGCACGCGGCATACCATACACCACACAAGTCGCCTCATCCTGAGCAAAATTATGTGCGCCCGCCTCGCGCATCTCCAGCATGCCCACCGCACCGTCTTTGCCCATGCCGGTCAGCATGACGCCGATCGCATTCGCGCCCACAGACTGCGCGGCGGAACGGAACAGCACCTCGACCGAGGGACGATGATGATTGACCGGAGGCGCCTGACTCAACTCGATCACGTAATTGGAACCGCTACGTTTAATCAGCATATGTGAATGCCCGGGCGCGATATACACATGCCCCGGCAGCACGCGCTCATTGTGCACCGCCTCGGTCACCGTCATCTTGCACAAGCCGTTCAAGCGGTCGGCAAATGATTTGGTAAACATCTCCGGCATGTGTTGAGTCACCAGGATCGCTGGCGCATCTGCTGGCATCGGGATCAAAAACTCCTTGAGCGCCTCAGTACCCCCGGTCGAAGCCCCAACGATGATAAGTTTTTCGGTACTGGCAATCCGTGCCCCCATCAATGGCAGCGCGGGAGTCGGTGCCGCCTTATGGCCTTTAAGGCGGGCTCGCGACGCAATTCGAATTTTACCCGCAATTTCATCGGCATAAGCCTGCATCCCGTCGATCACCCCCAGCTTAGGCTTGGGCAGAAAGTCCACGGCCCCCAGTTCAAGCGAGCGCAAGGCCGCCTCGGAGCCTCGTTCGGTTAAGGTAGAAATCATCAGGACCGGCATAGGCCGCAGGCGCATCAACTTTTCCAAAAATACCAGTCCATCCATCTCTGGCATTTCCACATCCAGCGTCAACACATCGGGATTCAAAGTTTTGATCATCTCGCGTGCCTGTAAAGGATTAGAGGCTGCCCCGACCGCTTCCATATCCGGCTGGCTGTTAATAATTTCCTTCAATATGCTGCGTATCAGTGCTGAATCATCGATGATCAACACTTTTATTTTTCTAGAACCAGTTTGCATCAACAAATACCTTTAGCTTGTAGCGACCGCTCTCCCGCTATGATTAAAACAACTCAACCTCACCCTGAATGTCGGATGAACGTATACGGGTAATATATTGCTGTTCACGCTGAACGATCGTATCGTTATGCACACTGCGCAGTTTTTTAACCAGCGTGCGACCGGTAGCAGGAAAGTAATAAACCTTGCGCGGATAGATATCGAGCAGATCCTGCGCCTTTAAGACAATATTCTCGGCCTTGAGATAATCGAGTACAAACTCAGCATTGCGCTGACCGACATTGGCAACCGTAAAACCGCGCATCACATTGCCGCCGCCAAACACCTTGGCTTCGAGATTACTGCGTCTTGCACCGGATTTGAGCAATTGATTGATCATCAACTCCATCGCATAAGTGCCATAACGCCCTGCCAGCCCAACCGGGCTCGCCCCGTCGGCAGTCGCATCCGGCAGCATAAAGTGATTCATCCCGCCTATCCCGGTGAGTTTATCGCGTATACAGGCCGCAACACAGGAACCCAACACCGTGACCAGCACCATGTCACGCCCGGTAACAAAATACTCGCCGGGCAGTATCTTCACCGCCTCCACATTGAAGTTACGGTCAAAATATTTATTCGGCGAAACAACTTCTTCGTAATCGTGATTAGCCATCAGTCTTGCCCGTTAAGATTTATCAGCTTGCACAGCCTTCATGTGTGCAGAAAGTTCATAAACAGTCTTGCTGCGCAGTTTGAAGTAGGCTTCGGCGTGGTAAAAGTTTTCTGAATGCCCGGCATACAGCAAGCCTTCGCTGCGCAGCAGCGGCGCCATTTTCTTTAAAATGGCCAGCTGCGTCTCTTTATCAAAATAAATCATGACGTTACGACAAAATATCGCATCCACTCTGTCTCGTATCGGCCAGGTTGCATCCAGCAGATTGAGCTTGCGAAAGGTGATCATGTTCTGCAATTCAGGCCTGACCTTGACAAAGCCTTCCTGCGCCCCGGTGCCCTTAAAGAAGAAACGCTTGATCACCGCTTCGCTGAGTTTTTCCACTCTCTCCATCGCATACACACCGCGCCGGGCGGTATCGAGCACATTGGTATCCAGATCCGTTGCGATAATTTTGACCGGCGGCGTAAAACTATTAAAAGCGTCCACCGCCGTCATCGCCATCGAATAGGGCTCCTCACCGGTAGAACTGGCTGAACACCACAACACGATAGGACGCGATGAGCCAATTTTCTTTAGCTGATCCGCCAGCAGTGGAAAGTGATGATGTTCGCGAAAAAATGAGGTCAGATTAGTGGTGAGCGAATTGGCAAAAGCTTCCCACTCCTGTTCGTCATTTTGTTCCAGTAGCTTAAGATACTCGCTAAAAGTACTGATTCCTGTCGCGCGCAACCTGCGCGACAGACGGCTGTATACCAACTCCTGCTTGCTGTCATTGAGAGAAATTCCTGCATGATCGTAGATCATCTTGCGCACGCGCTGAAAATCCTGCGCGGTGAAGTGGAATTCGCGTACTGCCGGTGCCTTCATTTCAGCCATTATTGATTACCTGTAGTAGCCGTTAGCTAATAGCCGGTAGCGCTGGCAACCCGCTGCCAGCCACCAGCTATACGCTGTATTTAAAACTCTTGCCAGTCGCCGTCATCCGTATCAGGCAGCGGCGCTCTGGTTCGGACAGCTGCTGCTTTAGGCGCAACCCGCTGCGCCGTCACGGCACGCACGCGCGCCACCAGCGATCTGGAATTGCTGTCACCGGCCAGCTTGAAGGTGCTCATCAAGGCGGCCAGTTCCTGCGCCTGCTCTTCGAGCGACTCAGCGGCAGCGGCAGCCTGCTCGACCAGCGCGGCATTTTGTTGCGTCACATCATCCATCTGCGTAATCGCGGTGTTGACCTGCTCGATACCCTGACTTTGCTCGGTGGAGGCCGCGGTGATTTCGGCCATGATATCGGTCACGCGTTTCACCGAGTTCACCACCTCATTCATGGTCTTTCCGGCTTCATCGACTAAGCGTGTACCCGCACCGACTTTCTCGACGGAATCGCTGATCAAACCCTTAATCTCCTTGGCCGCTGCCGCACTGCGCTGAGCCAGACTGCGCACTTCGGATGCCACCACAGCAAAGCCGCGACCCTGCTCACCGGCCCGCGCGGCTTCCACCGCAGCATTCAAGGCAAGAATATTAGTCTGAAAGGCAATACCGTCGATCACGCTGATGATATCGACAATCTTCTTAGAACTGTCACTGATCGATGACATGGTGCCGACCACCTGCCCCACCACACGCCCGCCCTTGACCGCGATATCCGAAGCGGACAGCGCCAGTTGATTCGCCTGTCTGGCATTCTCGGCATTTTGCTTCACGGTCGAGGTCAACTCTTCCATGCTGGCGGCTGTTTCTTCCAGACTGGAAGCCTGCTGTTCCGTGCGTGAGGACAAATCGGTATTGCCGCTGGCAATTTCCTTGGAGGCCGTACTGATCGTTTCAGCTGCTTCCTTGATGCGCTGCATGGTTTCTGTCAGGCGCTCCACCGTCAGATTGGCGTTATCCTTGATTTCACCAAACGAACCCTGATAGTTTGTTTCGATCCGTTGTGAGAAGTCGCCCTGAGAAATACGCTCCAGCGAACCGACCGTCTCACCGATCACGCCGTGTGCCGCTTCAACCAGGCCATTGATACCCTGACTGAGCGTCAGGAAGAAAGCTTCCTTGCCGTTCAAATCAAGACGTTTAGTCAGATCACCATTCGCAGCCGCATTCACCAGCTCCGCCACTTCTTTTTCGATCGCGACTTCTACAGTGCGATCCAGCCACTCGGCCACCACGCCCAGACGCTCGCCCTTGTCATTGATCACCGGATTCGCAGTGATCACCAGACTATGTCCACCCAGAACCAGGCTGGAACTGTACGTGTTCTGCAAACGCGCCAGCAGGGACGCCTGATGTTGCGGATTCTTGTGGAAGGTGTCTATATTCACACCGACCATATTGTGCACGCTGAAGTTAGGCAGTTGTTTACGGATATCGGCCTCGGCCGCTCCCAACACCTTCACCACCGCCTTGTTCACATAGATAATATTGCGCTCATTGTCAGCGATCATACAACCGGTGCTGACATTATCCAACGCGATCTTGATGCGCAGATTTTCATCCGACATGCGCTTAGCCTCGGCCATATCAAAACCCATACGGGTCGACAGGGCGCGGTAGGCCAAGAACACATCGTTCACCTCGTCCAAACGAGGATTAACATCGCCGTGCTGATTGGATTCCCCATGAGCGGCATGCTCAATCTGCATCGACACACTGCGAATACGCGGCACGACGGCGCGGAACAGCAAGACCCCCAGCAGGATGACACCGGCCTGACCGCCCAGGAACAGCACCAGCATGACATTGCGCGTGGCGATATATTCTTCTTTGGTTTTGGCCAGATCATGAGACATGGAATTATGCTGATGATCGATGATCTCCGTTGCGCGGGCATTCGCCTTCACAAACAGCGGGCCTGTGGTTTTAACCATCAGGATATTCGCTTCCGCATACCTGCCCGCCTTCATCAGTTCAACCCCAGGCTGCAAACCTTCAGCGATATAGGACGCGCGCTCTTTTGCAAATAAATCGGCCAGTTCCGTGCCCTTTACACTGTGTTTGACGGAAGTGTAATCTTTCCAGATCGCGCTGATTTCCTCGGAATTTTTAGCAATCACATCCAAGTGTTTGGACAAAGGGTGGTCGTGCAATTTGCTCTCAGGCAGACGCGGGTCGTGCATGGCCGCCAGTTGCGACTGACGCATATTTTCACGCATCAAAGAATCGATCTTTGCCACCTGTTCGGCCGACTTCATCTTGTGATCAACGGCGTGTTCAAACTGATCATTAGCAACTTGCAACTGATACAAGCCATAACAGCCGACCACAGCGAGCAGCAGCGCCACCAGCAGATTGGTAGCTATGATGCGCTGCTTGATGGTTATATTTTTGATTTTATTTATCAGTCCACCAAGACCTGCATTGGGATTTTTGCCCGCCTTGAGCATGGCGTACAGGGCGATCGCCCCGCTTATCTGTTCCTGCGTCGGTTTGCGCCGCACGGAAACATATCCGTTGACCTGACCGTTTTCGCGTATCGGCGTGACATTGGCATCCACCCAGTAATAGTCACCGTTCTTGCAGCGATTCTTGACGATGCCGTTCCAGCTGGTACCACCCTTGATTGTCTTCCACAAATCGGCAAAGGCTTCCACCGGCATATCTGGGTGACGAACCACATTGTGCGACTGCCCGAGCAGCTCCGCTTCGGTAAAACCGCTGATATCGAGAAAGTCCTTGTTGACGTAGGTAATCACGCCTTTGAGATCAGTCTTAGTGACGATCATCGATCCTTCCTGCATTTGCCGCTCGTTACTGCTAACCGGTGTATTGATACGCATACAGATCTCCTCGAACAACGCTATATTATTGATATTATAGATATTTTATTTTACGTCAGCACTTCATCGACCAGCGCCATTTCAGAGCCCAGCATCAGTTTCTCGATATCGACCAGGATCAGCATGCGTTCGTCCACCGTTCCCAGACCCAGGATGTAGCGTGTATCGAGTGCCGAAGACATTTCAGGCACGGCGCGTATCTGTTCGGACTGTATCGTCAACACATCCGACACGCTGTCCACCACAATCCCCATCACGCGAGTACCCAGATTGAGTATGACCACCACGGTAAATTGATCATAGCTGATGTCGGGCAGTTTGAATTTAATGCGCAAATCAACGATAGGCACGATGATGCCGCGCAAATTGATCACACCCTTGATGAACTCGGGCATATTGGCGATGCTGGTGACGGCGTCATAGCCGCGTATTTCCTGCACCTTGAGGATATCGATCCCGTATTCCTCCTTACCTAGAATAAAGGTCAAAAACTCATTATTAGAGACTCCGGACTTCCCGCTGCTATTTTCAGTTGCCATATTCACCTCGCCAACAACGTCCTGCAAAACCCAAGCGCTTGCTTGACCTGTATTTACCTCACCCTGACTTTAACGGTTTTTACGCTGTTATCTTAAGTCGAACAGATGAAAAAAAACCCGCCTATTTACGGGTTTAAAACCTGCACCGGCCTCGGGCACGCTGCCAGCCGGACACCGCCTGCCACACCGGTCAGGGTATCCATCACCCCTCCAAACGGTTGTGATGTGCCGGGGTCAGACTGATGGCTGCCACATCCAGTATCAGCGCCACCTGCCCGTTCCCCATGATGGTCGCCCCGGAAATGCCGGGCAGCTTGCGGAAATTCGACTCCAGACTCTTGATCACCACCTGATGCTGGCCGATCAATTCATCCACCAGCAGGGCGATCTTCTTACCATCCGCCTCGACGATCACCACAATATTCGATTCCGCATCCGATTTGCGCGGCAAACTAAAGACTTCGTGCAGAGGCACAACCGGCAGATATTCACCGCGCACCTGAACAAGACGCCCCTGACCGCTGATGGTACGCAAATCAGTCTCTGCCATTTGCAGGGATTCGATGATATAGGCCAGCGGAATGATGTAGGTCTGCTCACCGACGGCGACCGAGAGCCCGTCCAGTATCGCCAGCGTTAACGGCAGGCGAATCAGAATACGGGTTCCCATCCCCTCTACGGATTCAATATCGACACGACCGCCCAGCGCGGCGATATTGCGTTTAACCACATCCATCCCGACACCGCGACCGGACACATCGCTAACCACATCGGCCGTCGAAAAGCCCGCCTCGAATATCAGCATGCAGATTTCAGCGTCACTAATATCGTCTCGGACCGGCAAGCCGCGCTCTTTGGCCTTGGCGAGAATTTTATTGCGGTTTAATCCGCCGCCGTCATCGGACACCTCGATGACAATATTTCCGCCCTGATGAGAAGCTTTGAGCGTAATCGTGCCTTTAGCCGGCTTGCCCGCCTCCTCACGTTTTTCAGGCGACTCGATACCGTGATCCAGACTGTTGCGCACCAGATGCGTGAGGGGATCGGCGATTTTCTCGATCAAGCCCTTATCCAGCTCGGTGCCCTCACCCAGCGTTTTGAGTTCAATTTGTTTACCCAGCTTGGCCGCCAGATCGCGTACTACGCGCGGAAAACGACTGAAGACAAAGGAAATCGGCAGCATGCGCACCGACATAATCACTTCCTGCAAGTCGCGTGTATTGCGCTCCAACTGACGCAAGCCGGCTTCCAGTCGCTCCGATAAAGCACCGTCTATCCCAGTTGCCGAATCGGCCAGCATCGCCTGCGTAATGACCAGCTCGCCGACCAGATTGATTAACTGATCGACTTTTTCCACATTGACACGGATGGAAGTTTCCGCCACCGGCGCCTTGTCACCGATGCGCCTGGCAGGCGTTTCCACGGGAGGAGCCACCTCGACAGAGGGCGCTGCGACAACAGGGGTAATCTTCTTGAAGAAACCGTAACCTTGCTGCGCCTCCTGTTGCGCCTGTTGCGGCGTAGAGGGAAACTGGGTCGGCTCATCGGCAAAAAAGCCGTAACCCGGTCCGTCCGAACGGGCAACCACTTCATTGATAAAGGAGTAATCGGCAGCCGGCACTCCGGGCTGACCGGGAAAGAAACCATAAGGCGCGATCACTTCATCGACCTGCGCGGCGTCAGCATGCACGGGTTCGTCATCGAAAAAGCCATAACCTTGCGTGTCGGCGACTACAGTCGGTGCGACCGGTTCATCATCAAAGAAACCATACCCGGCATCTTCCGCCTGCGAGCTCGACACCCCCTCTGCGAGCATGACTTCGGGTTCATCGTCGAAAAATCCGAAGCCGGCATCGGTCGCCGGTTCCTGATCGAAGAAACCGTAATCTTCCTCCGTCTGGGCGACCGCTACCGGTTCAGCCACCATTTCCGTGCTCGAAGCGGTCAAGCGCGCCAGACGATCACAGACAGATTTAACGCTGATCTCGTCTACATCGCCTTCTCCTCGATGCGCATCAAGTTGCATGCGAATCACATCTCCCGCCTCGAGAAAGGCATTGACCATCTCGTCGGTCAGATGCATTTCCTGCTTGCGCAAACGGTCGAGCAGATTTTCCAGGATATGAGTAACTTCCGTCATATCGTTAAAACCGAATGTACCGCTGCCGCCCTTGATCGAATGCGCCGAACGGAAAATCGCATTCAGGTCATCCAGACTGGGATCGGCCACATTCAGTCCCAACAGCAGCGACTCCATGGTAGCCAGATGCTCGGCCGCCTCTTCGAAGAAGACCTGATAAAACTGTGTAATATCAATGTTCACGGAATTCTTTCACTGTGAATATTAGGTATAGCCAGGACGGTTTTATCCTATGACCTTCTTAACGACTTCCAGCAATTTCTGCGGATCAAAAGGTTTGACGATCCAACCTGTCGCGCCTGCGGCCTTGCCCTGTGATTTCATGGCATCACCGGATTCGGTTGTCAACATTAAAATCGGCACGCTGCGATAAGCAGGCATGGCACGCAGTGATTTGATCAGGGTCAAGCCATCCATGCGCGGCATATTCTGATCGGTCAAAACCAGGTCTACTGTTTTTTGCTTCGCCTTGTCCAGACCGTCCTGACCATCCACCGCCTCAATCACGATATAGCCCGCGCTTTTCAAGGTAAATGAAACCATCTGCCGAATAGATCCGGAATCATCCACGCTCAGAATCGTTTTTGCCATTTTTTAAATCTCCAGAAATATTAAAAATCCGCTGCTTTTATAAACTGACCTGCCCATGCAGACAGTGCACTTTACTTTATTTGTATGCAGATTTCCTTGTTAAATTAAAAATATTTATTAATCAGACAGATACAAAACAACCAACACGACTAGAACAACTCAATCTCTCCGCTGTCCATTTTATCCTGACGAACGGGCTTACGCTCGCTAACTTTTTCGGCATGAGAGAACACCTCGGTGATTTCTTCGCTGATCTGCGCAATTTCCTCCGGCGTAATCAACACGCCGCGCTGTTCGCGCATGGCCATATCATCAATCCGCAGCCAGACATTTTGCATGGTCTCCAAACGCAACCTCGAGTGTCCTAGCAATTGGCCCACTATATCCTGAAATTGCAGTGACGTGACGGCAGCACCGACAACCTGATCCACTTTACCGGAAATGATATTCTGTTTGACCATCGCATCGGACATTTTCTGATTCAATTCCTGCACCATTTGCAAGCTATTATCCAGGCGCGCTTTTGATTCGAGCGCAAAACTCATGTCCAGCGAAGCCATGTTGCTGATGTAGTCCTCGGTCTCGCCAATCGCCATATGAACCAGACGGATATTGTTGCGTATCTGACTGCTAAAATGTGCCGAACGGGCCGACAATTTGCGGACCTCGTCAGCCACCACGGCAAAACCACGCCCGGATTCACCGGCACGCGCCGCTTCTATGGCCGCATTCAATGCCAGCAGATTGGTCTGCTTGGCGATCGCATCGATCTCGCCCAACACGGCAAGAATCCCCCTAACCTGCTCGCTGACCGCCTCCATCTTTTCGATTAATTCAACGCCGGCCTTGCTGTTGCTGACTATGCTGCCTACCAGCATCTTGAGCGTTTCCGCCGTATCGTTGAGCTGACTGGTCATCATGTCATCACGCTCCTTGCCTGAGGACTCGGTGACTTGATTGCCAATGTCGCGCTGCTCCTCGATCAGATCATGCATGCCATTAAAGCTGCCCATTAACTTTTCGATCGCATCCGACAGCAAGTGCTGAACATGCGCCAAATCGTCATTCGCACCGCTAAAGTGCATGGAAAACTTCCCGTGCGTGCTGACCAGCAAACCATCCACCGCATTGTCCGGCCTGCGCCCCTGACCTTCGACAGGAGCCGCCACGACTGTTTGCGAAGCTCGCCCGAGGTAATTGACCAGCAACACCGCCGCCAGCATCACGATGCCGTTGGCGATCAGCAACCCGACAGCGGTGAGCATCAGGGATGCCAGCCATTGCAGCAAAATCGCGATGACGACAATAATTACCACGGACATCTCAACCTCCTATTAAACACGATAATTTCCGAGGTTTAGCTCACACATCCGACAACAGGCCGCCGTCCCGCTCACCCGCGATGGCAATGCGCTCCAGGCATGAGAGCACTTCCATACTCGCCGACTCCAGTTTCTTCACTCTGTCCATACCCTGCAGGGCATCACCGGCGCGAAAAATCGTGACCGCTTCTTGTCCGTGCTGATGAAACAGTTGATGAGGATTGGCCAGCGCCGCATAGCCGTCGAGTCTGGAAAACAAATCTCGCCCTTCACCCTTGAAATACCACAACCCCAGCCTACAGTTGCTGTGCGAAGAAAAACTATCCGCACTGCGCCCGGAAATACCCATGAATACCTTGTAGATTTCGAACTTATACAGGATATGATCGATCTTGGCGACTTCAATAAAGCTGCGCAAGGCCGCTGCGGAGATGGTGCCTTCCATCAGATGCGACAGATCCAACACTTGTTTCATGCTGTTCATCACACTGCCCACATCGTGGCTGAATTGATGTGACTTTTCCGCCAGCCCTTCCATTTGCACGCGAGCCTGTTCGGTTTCACCCTGGATCGCATTGACGATCGCAGAAATTTCACTGGTTGCCTTGGCGGTGCGCTCGGCCAGCTTTCTCACCTCATCCGCCACCACCGCAAAACCGCGTCCCTGTTCACCGGCACGTGCTGCCTCAATCGCCGCGTTGAGGGCCAGCAGGTTAGTCTGATCCGCTATTTCCTTGATCAACTTGACTATACTGCCAATCTGGGCGGCACGACGAGTCAAGCTTTCTACATTTTGTGACGATTGCAGGGTGTCGCCCGACATCAACTCCAGCGTTTGCGCTATTTGCACTACCGCTTCACGATTGCCGGCTGATACGGAAGAAGCCTCAATGGCATGCTGTTTCTCAGCGCGCAACGATTCGGCAGCCGCAACCTGAGTCGACTGCAAGGCGATGAACGATTCGCCAAAACCCTGCATATTGCTGTATATCCGTGTCGCCAGCTCGCAAGCGAGCTCTGCCGCCTGTCTACCTGCACGCAACCCCTCACGTTCGCTCTCTGACTGACTCAATTCGCGGCGCAACTGCGCCACCTCCTGTTCGGACTGCGCCAGTCTGGCCAGCGTCTCCTGATGCTCACGTCTGATTTTTCCGCTAAACATGGTTCAATCTTCCCGGTGTCAAATAAAAGGAACTCACACTATCTACCGCGCACATCGCTGAGCAATTCTTTAATATCGAGTATCAGCACAATATCGCCTTCACTGGACATGGTGACCCCTGCGACGCCCTTAGGTCTGAAGGTATCGAGCGATTTAATCACCACATCGTCATGCCCGGCGAAACCATCAGCCGACAAAATAAAACTATTGCTGCCAAACTGCATCAGCACACCCACTTCGGGTGCCTTGTCGTTCGGCTCCCATCCGATGAGCTGAGACAAGGGCAGCACGGGGAGTACCTCGCCGCGCACCACCATAGTCGCACGACCCGATACGTGATGTATCTGCCCCTGTGACACCGACAAAATCTCGCGCACCATGGATAGCGGTACGGCGAATGACTGATCGCCCAAACGCAAAATCAATACAGGCAGAATCGCCAGAGTGAGCGGCAGAGAAATCGCAAAAATACTTCCTTTACCCGGCTCCGACACTATGCTGATCGTACCGTTGAGCTTTTGAATATTGGTCTTGACCACATCCATGCCCACCCCGCGTCCGGACACGCTGGAAATTTCTTCCTTGGTGGAAAAACCGGGCAGAAAAATTAGCTCCAGACACTTGTCTTCATCCAGCGTATTGGCCATTTCACTGGTCAGCAAGCCCTTCTCAATCGCCTTGTTGCGGATGACTTCGGGCTGCATACCACGCCCGTCATCGACGATGGTGATCATAATATGATCGCCTTCCTGACGAGCGCTCAATTCGACCATACTCTTTTCCGGCTTACCCGCTGCGATGCGTTCCTCTATCGTCTCCACCCCGTGATCGACCGCGTTGCGCACCAAATGCACCAGGGGATCGTTCAAATCCTCGATCATGGTCTTGTCCATCTCGGTTTCTTCACCGATCAGTACCAGTTCTACATCCTTACCGAGGGAACGCGCCAGATCGCGTGCCAGGCGCGGATATTTTTTAAACAACCGGCCTATCGGCTGCATCCGTGTCTTCATCACCGCATTCTGCAAATTCACCACCAGCATATCCAACTGTGTGACAGCCTGGTCGAGTTCGCGCAAGGTGTCGGCATCGTTATGCCCCTGCAAAATATTGGAACGTAAATGATTTAGACGATTCTTGGTCAGGCCGATCTCACCGGATAAATTTAGCACCTGATCCAGCCTGCCGGTCTCCACGCGTATGGTGAGTTCCTTAGCCTCCTGCAAAGGCACATCACCATCGCGGCGACCGATGGTCGCGCCCGGCACATCACTGGTACGCCGGCCAAACATCTTGCTGGTGGAATCTTCCTCTGCAATCGCTTCGGCAATTTTTTCGGGATCGCGGGTCACGCCCACCTGCTCGACGATATCAGTGCCAACCAGCGCGTTATACATCGCATCCCAGTCGACACCATCGGCGGAACCGGACTGAGCAGGACGCGCCACCACCTGTTCTACAGGCTGGCCGCGTCTCGATACCGCCTGACCATCCAGGGCCATTTTCAAATCGTCCAACATCTGAGCCGGTGCAGGATGAGGTTGCTGGCTTTGTTGCAATGCACCGAACATTCTACGCACTTCACTGGTCGCAGCAAAAATGACATCCATCAATTCCGCATTCAATTGCAATTGATGATTGCGCAATTTATCGAAAAGATTTTCTGTCAGATGACAAAGCGTGACCAGTTCGGTCGCATTAAGAAAGCCGGCGCCCCCTTTGATCGTATGGAATCCCCGAAAAATCTCATTGAGCAAATGACCATCGCCCGGATTTTTTTCCAGCCCCATCAGCTTACTATCAACATCGGATAACATCTCGCCGGCTTCCAGCAAAAAGTCACTCAACAAGTCTTCCATGCCTGCAAAGTCATTCATATCCAACCCCAGTTCTTAGTTAGTAGTCGTAAGTTTTAGCATCTTCGCGCCTAAATTTACGTCTTACATCTGTCTTCAACGGCCTTTAAAACCCTAAACTTTCAAGCAAATCATCTACCTGATCCTGGCTCGTCACTACATTGGTGCGCAAGTGGGGATTGATGACAGGGCCGTTCAGCAAACCTGCATTAATTTCAGCCTTGACATCTGCGGGTGCATTTTCCAGCAGCAGCGACAACAGTTGCTGCTCCATTTTCTGGGTCAATTCAATGATTTTCTTGATGACCTGTCCGGTCAGATCCTGAAAATCCTGTGCCATCATGATTTCCATCAGATAGGCATTGGTGGTCTTGGTTTGTTTAGGCACAATATCCAAAAACGCCTGTGTCTGCGTGACCAGCATCTTGAATTTATCGACATTGAGTTTCTTGTCGAACAGCATCTGCCATTGACCTGCCAGCCGGTGCGCTTCCACTTCCATATTCTGCACCAGCGGTTGCGCAGCTTCCGTGGCATTGAGCACACGTTCAGCCGCTTGCTGCGTCAAGGTCGCGACATAATTCAAGCGGTCACGCGCATCGGGAATCGAAGAAGCGGCACGCTCGATTTCCTTATTCAATCCGAGTTCACGCAAGGTATCGTGCAAGGTACGCGTCATCTGCCCCAACTGCAAAAGCACGCTGTCAGATTTAGCCTCACGACTGCCCACCACCAGCACGGGGCTCGCGACCGGTGCCGGTGTCTCCTCGCTGACATTCGCTGCGACGATACTGTCAAAAAGCGCTTCAAGATCGTCGCAATCCTGGGTTGCAATATTGGTAGCCATGTCAGTTCTCACTTATTCATGTTTTGGAATATTTTTTTCAGTTTCTCGTCCAGTGTGGCCGCCGTAAACGGCTTGACCACATATCCGGAAGCACCCGCCTGAGCTGCCTCGATAATATTTTCACGTTTCGCCTCGGCCGTTACCATCAATACCGGCAGATGTTTTAACTTGGCATCCGCCCGTATCTCGCGCAGCAACTCGATGCCCGTCATATTCGGCATATTCCAGTCCGACACAACGAAATCAAACGAATCGGCACGCAGCTTAGAGAGCGCATGAACGCCATCTTCCGCTTCCTGCACATTCACAAATCCTAATTCTTTGAGGAGATTGCGCACGATGCGTCGCATCGTCGAAAAATCATCCACCACCAGAAATCTTGTACTTTCAATACCCATGACACTCTCCAAAGCAGTTAAAGTCAGACGTAAGACACAAGTCACGAGTTAATTGCAAAACCCACTTGTCACTTACGTCTACCAACTTAATACTAAATCTAAGTCAACAACGGCCTGAGCGTTGACGACAAAATCATTGAATCAAATTTCGGCACATAATAATCGACTCCCACCCGACGTCCCATCGCACGGTTCGCCTCCGAAGACAGCGAAGAATGCATCACTACCGGTATCCCGTCAAAACGACGATCTTTCTTTATATTATTGGTCAACACATAGCCATCCATTTCCGGCATTTCCGCATCGGTCAATATCACCTGTATTCTGTCGTGCAACTTGACTCCCGTGCTGTGCGCAGAATCGGCCAGCGCCTTCAACCTCTCCCATGCCTCATTGCCATTGGACGCCTGAATATGCTTGACCCCCATCTTATCCAACACTTCGATGATCTTCTTGCGCGCCACCATAGAGTCGTCGACAAAGAAGATACATAAATCAAGCTCAGACTCGATGCGTTCAACATTACCGACGATCGCTTCCCCAAAGGCATTGCTCAGTATCTGCTCGACATCCAGAATAGAAATCAAGGTGCCGTCCGGTAACTCGGTAATCGCGGTAATCAGCGCCCCCTTATCCGAGAGCATGCCTTCTGTCGCCCTGACCTTATCCCAATCCACACGGATGATACGATCCACGCTGTGCACCAAAAATCCCAGAACGTGACTGTTATATTCCGCCACCATCATGGTTTGATGGGCTTCTTCAGGATATATGCCCATAAAGCTGGCCATATTCAGCACAGGCATGACATGCCCGCGCAAACTGACGATACCCTCGACCCCCGCAGGCATATTCGGTGTACGGGTAATCTTGCCGGCCTGACAGACCTCTTTGACCTTGAATACATTGATGCCGAATTTCTCATCACTGCCGAGGCTAAACAGCAAGATTTCCATCTTATTGGAACCAGCCAGATTGGTGCGCGCATCCACGTGCTCGAGCAAACCATCTTCGCTGATCGTCGAAATATCGTCTAAATAATTCATTTACATCTCCTAATATAACTCAGTCATAAGTTGTTAGTCGTTAGTCGGCTACGCATCATCCATTCAAAACTACGTGCGGTTCTAACTAAAAACTTACGTCTTCTGCTATTAATTTCTATTAAGTCAACAACCTTGCCAAAGTCTGAGATAGTTTCTGAGGTTCAAATTTTGGCACATACTCATCTACGCCCACCGATTTACCGAGCTGCTGATTAGAGGAGCTACTCAAAGAGGAATGCATCAATACAGGAATACCGTTAAAGCGCTTGTCACCCTTAATTTTGCGCGTCAGCATATAACCATCCATTTCCGGCATTTCTACATCGGTCAAAATCACCTGCACCAGATTCTTCAGTGGAATATTGGCTGATTCTGCGTAATCCGCCATTTTAGACAATTCAATCCATGCCTGCCTGCCGTTGATTGCACCGATGTGCTTAACCTGCATGGCTTCCAGTGTCTTGATGATCTGATTTCTAGCCACCGAAGAGTCGTCGGCAAAAAACACCGTACGATTTTCTTTACCGATAGGCTGCACGTTCTGAAAGGCCAGATCATCGCTTTCTGATCCGCAGGTTTCTGCCAGCACCCGCTCGACATCGAGCAGCATGACCAGTCGCTTATCCTTGAGTTCGGTGATCGCCGTCACCATACCGCCCATTTGCGCCATCAACATCGACGGAGGAACCCGCATCGCCGACCAGTCCAGGCGCAAAATATTGTCCACCGCCTTGACCAGAAAGCCCTGAGTATGGCCGTTGTACTCGGTGACTATCATGATCTCAGGTTTGCAGTCTGTGGCCATGCCGATATATTTTGCCAGATCGATCACCGGCACCAGCGCACCTCGCAGACTCACCATACCCTCAACCGCCGAAGGCATTTCGGGAGCACGCGTGATCCCAGGTATACGCATGACCTCGCGCACCTTAAAGACGTTTATGCCAAAGGTTTCTTCGCGGTCCGTGCGCGTGTCCCGCCCCAGCGAGAACATCAGGATTTCCAGTTTATTGGTACCGGCCAGCTTGGTTCTGGCATCAATATTCTTCAACAGATCAGACATTTCTTGCTCCTTAATATAGTAAGTAGTAAGCAAAAAGTGGTAAGAGGAAAAAAAGAAACCACTTACTACTCACCACTGACAGCTTTTCACACCCTGAAGCGGCTCACCGCAACTTGCAAAGCAAGAGCCAGTTCTTCAAGTCGCGCAATATCCTGGGTATTCGATGCCACAGCGGCATGATTTTCTTCAGACATCTGGGCAATTTGCTCAACATTACGCGCAATCGCATTACTGGCTTGACTCTGCTCACCTACCGAAACGGCGATGTCATTCACGCCCTGACTCGATTGTTCAACCGCTTCACCCGCTTCCGTCAATACCGCAGAAACCCGCTCTACCTGCTCATGGGTGGTTTGCAGTGAGCGCAAACCAATTTGCACAGTTTCTTCTACATGGGTCGACTTTTGATTCAAGGAGTTGGTTACCCGGTCGATCTCATTGGCCGACTGTGCCGACTTTTCCGCCAACTTACGCACCTCATCCGCTACCACCGCAAAACCACGCCCCTGCTCACCGGCACGCGCCGCTTCAATCGCCGCATTCAAGGCAAGCAAATTGGTCTGATCGGCGATATCCTTAACCTGCTGCGTCATTCCAGCAATCGCCCTCGTGCTGTCCACAAATTCCTTCACCGAGCCGGCAATTTGTTGAACCGCATCCTGTACGCGGCCAATTTCCCCTATCATGCTGGTCACATTTTGATTCCCCAGCCGGGTCTGACTCAAACTTTTCTCAGCCAGCTTGCGCACACCCTCGGTATTGCCTGCCACCGAATTAATGCTAACGGTAATTTCCTCTACCGCAGCTGCCGTTGAAGCCGCCGCTTCGCTCTGAGCCTGAGAGCCACGGGAAATTTGCATGGAGGCGCTCGACAAACTCACCGCTGTGCTGGACATCTGGCTTACGCTGCTGCCGACCTGACGTATGATATTGGCAAAGCTCTCTATCAGTCCATTGAAAGCGATGACGGTATGCGCAACCTCATCGTTGCCGTGTACGACTAAACGTTGCGTCAAATCACCGTCCTGTGCCATGCGTGTCATCGCATCACGCATCTCGCCGGTTGAGCGGGAAACGCCGGAAATCACAGAATAACCCAGACTCAAACCCACCACGATCATCAACACCGTCCCGGCCAGTAAGACCATTTCTGCATTTTGTGCGGAGGACATAGCCGTTTCATAGGACTGCCTTCCAGCTTTATCTTCATGTTCTGCCACAGCCCGGCCCTTCGCCGCTGCCACTTCAAGCAAAGGATTGGATTTGGTGGAAAGCAAACTGCCAGCATCCACAAAACGACCTTCCTTCACCGCTTGCACGCCGGGCAACAGGCCCTCATTCACAAAACGAGTACGTGCCTCTAACAATTCCTTCAACAGCGCATGCCCCTCTGCGCTTCGGGTATTTTTCTCCATGTCGATAAAATACTCGTCTATCAGCGCCTTATTGGTGACGATAGCTTCCAGGTGTTTGTCGATCAAATGATCGTGCAATCTGGATGCAGGATTGGCAGGATCATGCTGCATCGCCCTCATCAAATGGGAACGATTATCAGCCATGGCATACATCAGTCTGTTCACCGAACGGATTAACTGGATGCGGCGCTCGGCAATATCCTGCGTGGCCTTCTGCAAATTAGAAATGCCCACATAAGCCGTGACGGTGATGATAACAGCGCTCACCATAATCACGCTCAACAGCATCACTAGCCGCGCCCTGATTGTCATATTGCCTAACATTTCACCCTTCCTTTCAAACTAAAACTTTGCACCGAGACAGCGCGCTATACTCTGAACACATCCACAGTCTGCCTGACTTCCCGCGCCTTAGCTTCCAGATCGGTGGCCAGATTCAACAAACTCTGGGCAGATCCTGCGTTTTCCTCGGACATGGATGACACGCGCTCCGTGCTCTGAGCCAAGTCAGTCGCGGCGGCATTCTGTTCAACCAGAGAACCTGAGATCTCGTCGATCACATCCGCCACCTGGGCAAAACTTTGCTGTATCAGCGAAATCGAGGCCTGCGCCGTTTCCGCATCCGCTACACCCTGCCGGGTGGTGTTCACCACTTTATCCATACTGTTCAGTGCATTTCCTGCCACCACGCCGATTTTTCCCGACATCAGGTTAATTTCCGTCGTCGCATTGGCAGTACGCTCGGCCAGCTTGCGCACTTCGTCTGCGACCACCGCAAAACCGCGCCCCTGCTCACCGGCTCTAGCCGCTTCAATCGCCGCATTCAGCGCCAGCAGATTAGTCTGATCGGCTATTTCCTTAATCACTTTAACCACATCGCTGATGCGCGAGGCATCTTCTCCCAGACGCGACACCTCAGCCGAGGCCGCCTCGATTTCCTGAGCCGTCGCCATCAAGCCGTTGACTGTCTTATTTACTTCCTGAGCGCCCTGCTCGGCATTGCTGCGCGAACCGGTAGCAATACGTTTGGCATGTCCTCCCTGGTCGCTAATATGGGTGGTCGACACGCTCAGCTCTTCGATCGCCGCCGCCATACCGGACACCGCATCCGATTCATGGTTGACGTTACGCGAGATCTGCTGAGCTGAAGCAGACAGACTGTGCGCCATATCGCCCACGTGTCCGACCTGTTTTTTCACCTTGACGATCATCTCGCGCAGGTTGCCCTGCATTTGATAGGCATTGGCCAGCAGACTACCCGCTTCGGGTAGTTTGGCTGGCTGTACCGAAAAATCACCCTGCGCCATCACATTGACGACATGCGCCACATCGCGCGGATCTCCTCCCAGCTGATTCATCACGGAACGCACGATAAACACAGACAGTGCCAGCGATATCGCCAGCGACATCATCACCCAGGTAAGAATGATGTTGCGTCTATGCTGAAAATCCTCATCGGCGAGCATGACCTTTTCCTCGCCCTTGGTATCGACAAACTGAACGAAACTATCACGCAACACTTTAATTTTTGATGCCAATTCCCGGTCTATCCCGGCGACGGCCGCATCGGATTGGGTCGCATTACCGTTTTGCACATCGATTTCTGCCAGATACTTGCCGCTGACCCGGCGATGCTCCTCATCTACCTCATTCAGTTGACTCATAAAACTATCAAAACCCTGATGTCCTTCTGCCAGCTTTTTTAATCCATTCGAGGCGCGTATACGATGTTCTTCAAACACGCTCTGCTGTTCGACAAACTCATCGCGCAATTTCTTTACTTTTTCCGCATCGGCACCGCGTATCCACACATCCTTGGCAAACTTAACTTCTTTCAGGAAAGCGATATTCATCGTACCGATATCCGCCATCACCTCGATATCGATCTTCAGTCGAGAGATATTTTCTTTCTCATCCTGCGTCGCGCCACTTAGCTGCATCAAACCGAATATCGCCATGCATATAAACATGATGAAAGAAACCGCTTCCAGGGTAATGAATTTGGCCTTGAGCGTGAGGTTATTCAACATGGGTAGCTCCGTATATATCTGCGTATCGTTATCAAACTTTAAATCGGCCAACTGTCCGACTTAAATTCTCAGAAATCGACATCATTTCCCTGGCATCTTCCACCGTACGCTTGACTACTTTATTGCTGCTGTTGGACATCTCTGCGATGTGCTCGACGTTGCGGGCGATTTCCTGACTGGAATCGCGCTGCTGGTTGATGGAACCGACGATCTCCTCAAGACCGCGATTTACCCCGTCCACTGAATCATTTGATGCACTCAATACGCTGGTTACTTCGGAAATATAAGACTTGCTGCTTTGCAAGGCACTGATGCCGCGCTGCACCGTCTTTTCCACACTGGCAGACTGACTGCCTATTGATTGCGTGACTTCATCGATCTGAGAAGCAGAGCGCGCAGATTTTTCAGCCAACTTACGCACTTCATCCGCCACCACCGCAAAACCGCGCCCCTGTTCACCGGCTCTGGCCGCCTCTATCGCCGCATTCAACGCCAGAAGATTAGTCTGCTCGGCAATATCTCGAACCTGCTGTGTCATATTGGTGATGCTCTGGGTATTGCTGACAAAGTCGCTCACCGAACTGGCTATCTCATTGACGGCACGTTCGACCTGTTCGATCTCCTGCATCATCTCCTGCAAGCTGCGCTGCCCCATGTGGGCGCGCTTTGCGCTCTCCTCAGACAGACTGGCTACCTGCCCTACGCTTTCGGCGACGCGATTGATCGTCACGCTGACTTGACTCACCGTACCGGAAGCCGAGTTGGCCGCATCTGTCTGCAACTGCAAGCCTTGTGCAATCTGGCCGGCATTTTCAGATAAACGATGCGCCGCATTGACCACCTGCCCTGCATGGCCCTCGACCTGACTGACGATCACCTGAAAGCTCTGCGCCAGATCATTGAAGGACTGGGCTGTTTGACCAATCTCATCGTGACTGAACACCACAGCGCGACGCGACAAGTCGCCGCTGGTCTGCATCGCGTGCATGGTCAGCTGCAATTCACGTACAGGCCGGGTCATAAAACTGATTAGCCAGCCGATGACAAAATACAGAAAAATTTGAACCACCAACTGTGCACCCCACATGGTGTAGTTGGCCTTTTCCATCAGGGAAAATTCATTGGTCAGATCCAGTGTAATACTGGCGGCACCGTTGACCGTACCGGCGGAGACGTTGTGGCACATCAGACAGTTAGTGCCGCGAAACTCAGCCAGCGCAATGAAGGGCACCACCACACGCAAAGATTGTTTGCCGCTTTGTTCGGAGAGTTTGGTCTGCACCTGCGCCGTGTCAAAAGCCGCGTGATCCATCGCATCGACCGCCTGCTCAGAAGGCAAGCCCGGGCCAAACTGATCCTGTACTGGCTTATTGCGTATCACGCGCAATTCATTGACATGATCCGAGGCTGCCATTTTTTTAACATACAAGGCACGCTGATCCGCATCGCTGATAATTCCGTTGATCATCAGCATATTAAGACCATTCAACACGCCATCTGCAGAAACCAGCGCCTTTTGCTTCGCCTCGCTGAGCACATTGTCTTCGAACTGATTCAGGGCGGTGCGCTGTGCCAAGGACATGACAACCAGCAAGATCAACTGGATAGGAAGCTGTAATTTGTTCTTCAGAGACAGATTACTCCACCAATTATCCATTTTTATTTCTCCCGGCCAGACTGTATTGAATGAGATTTATCCTGCGTTAGTACTGTAACGGCAAAATGTAAAACTTCTTTAGGTGAACAGAGAAAAGAAAACCCGCTAATTCGCAGTATCAAAAAGCATGAGTCATTTGAAGTTGCCATCCATCCGGTGTAAGAAGAAGCCTGACAAAGGCCAGATGATGTAACTTATTTATTTATAATCAATAAGTTACAAAACATACCTGCGATTACATAATAAGTCTTAAATAATCCGTCGTTACGCGGTTATCCGGGAAGAGATTCCGGCGCGGCTCAGCGCCTGATAAACCAGCGCAAGATGCCCGGGCAATAGGCTATCGATCTGAATATCGACAGGCATGGAACGCAGCCAGGTGAGCTGACGCTTAGCCAATTGACGAGTCGCGACGATGCCGGTATCTCGCAGTTCAGTCAGGCTGATCTCACCCTCCTGATATTGCCATGCCTGCCGGTAACCCACGCAGCGCATGGCCGGCAACTCGGGATTCAATTCATATTTATCACGCAAAGCGCACAATTCATCGAGCAATCCTTCTGCCAGCATCTGTTCAAAGCGCGTGGCGATGCGTTGATGCAGTGCGCTGCGATCGGAGGGAATCAGCGCGATCGAAGTAATTTGATAGGGCAAGGCTGCGTTTTCGGTCTGAGTTTTGAAAAGTTCCGACATCGCCGTTCCGGTGAGGCGGTAAATTTCCATCGCACGCTGTATGCGCTGGGTATCGTTGGGCGACAGGCGAGCCGCCGTTTCTGCATCCACTGCGGCCAACTGGCGGTGTAAGTAGCCAATACCGTGTTGCGCGATAACGGCATCGAGTTCCGCGCGAACATCAGGATCGGCCACCGGCAACTGGCTCAACCCTTCGCGCAGAGCCTTGAAGTACAACATCGTACCGCCCGTCAGCAGCGGAATCTTACCGCGCGCGGTAATTTGCGCCATCAGTTGCAGGGCATCGTTGCGAAAGGCTGCAGCTGAGTAAGCGTCCGTAGGATCGATGACATCGATCAGATGGTGCGGCGCACAGCGCAGTGTGGCCGCATCGGGTTTGGCCGTACCGATATTCATATCGCGATACACCAGTGCCGAATCGACACTGATGATTTCTACCGGTAGCGTTTGCGCCAATTCCACGGCAACCCCGGTCTTGCCGCTGGCAGTCGGCCCCATCAAAAAGATGGCGGGAGGCAGGAGGTTGGATACAGGATTCATGTCAGTTCCTTGTCGCGTGTTTCTTTAATGGCGAATACGGCCAGCACGCTGATCGCAGCGGCAACGGAGATATAACCGCCCACCCAGCTCAACCCGCCGTACAACACCAATTGCTGCGCGATATAGGGCGCCAGCGATGCACCCAGAATACCGCCCAGATTATAGGCCGCCCCCGCCCCGGTATAGCGCACGGCGGTAGGAAACAATTCCGGCAACAGCGCTCCCATCGGTGCGAAAGTCGCGCCCATCAAAAACAATTCCAGACAGAGAAAAGCGGTGATTTGCACTGTGGATCCGCTCGACAGCATGGGACTTAGCAAAAATCCGGACAGCAATGCCGCACAACCGGCTACGATCAATACCGGGCGACGACCGTAACGGTCTCCCGCTAGGGCTGAAAGCGGCGTCGCTGCTGCCATAAAAACCACCGCCACGCAGAGCATAGCCAAAAATTGCGGGCGCGGGATCGCCAGCGTTGTTGTTCCGTAACTCAATGAAAAAACAGTAGAAATATAAAAAAGTGCATAACACACTACCATAACAAGCGCGCCCAGCAGCAATGCCGGAGTATGCGATCTAAACAACTCAACTACTGGCAGTTTTACAGGGCGATGGGCTGCCATCGCCTGGGCGAAAACCGGGGTTTCGGACAGTTTAAGCCGCACGTAAAGACCGATGACCACCAGTATGGCGCTGGCCAGAAACGGAATACGCCAACCCCAGTCACGGAACTGTTCCTCATCCAGCCATTGCGATAACAGCAGAAAACTTCCAACGGCCAGCAAAAAACCTACAGGAGGTCCCAATTGCGGAAACATGCCGAACCAGCCGCGCCGACCCTTAGGTGCATATTCCGCCGCCAGCAGCGCCGCCCCGCCCCACTCTCCGCCTAAACCGATACCCTGTCCGAAGCGCAACAGGCACAGCAGCACCGGCGCGCTCCAACCGATCAGCGCATAGCCGGGCAGCAAACCGATCAGCGTGGTCGATGCACCCATCACCAGCAGGGAAATCGCCAGTGTCGCCTTTCTGCCTATCCGGTCACCGAAATGCCCGAATACCAAAGCGCCGATGGGGCGTGCAATAAAGGCGATCCCAAAAGTCAGAAACGCGTTAAGTGACTGAGTGGCGGGATCGCTGGCCGGAAAGAACACCGGGCCGATCACCATCGCCACGGCCAGCCCGTAGATATAGAAGTCATAAAACTCAATCGCCGTCCCGATGAAACTGGCAAAAGCGATGCGCAAGACTGAGGGTGTATGATTAGTCATTTATTGTGTATAGCCCGACTGCGATGACGCGATGAGATGAAATTTGAAATGAGTGGCGGATTTTAACCTGCACAACCGGATAACGCTCGTCCTGAATTTCAGCACCTCATCGCTATCAGCCGCCAGTAACCTGTCAAACTGATTTCGCAACACGCTTGACTGGAAAAATGGGAGCGGCAAGGTGCCGGCCCCTTATTCTTTTTCGAGCAGGGTTCCCATCTGCTGCAAGGATGGCAGTTCCTGCAAGGCGCGCAGATTCAAGTCATCGAGCAGTTGTTTGGTGGTGGCGAACAACTCGGGACGGCCTGGGGTGTCGCGCGTACCGACCACCTCTATCCAGCCACGGGTTTCCAGCGTCTTCAGTATTTGCGAGGAAACGGCGACGCCGCGTATCTCCTCGATATCGCCGCGCGTCACCGGCTGATGGTAGGCGATGATCGCTAGCGTCTCCAGCACAGCGCGTGAGTAGCGCGGCGCTTTTTGCGGGTTAAGCCTGTCCAGATATTGCTGCATATGCGGACGCGCCCTGAAGCGCCAGCCGCTCGCCACCTGCGTCAGTTCCACCCCCCGCTCCTGCCAGTCTGAAGCGATTTCTTCCAGCAAGTTTTCAAGCTGACGGTTTGTCAGTTGCACATCAAAAAGCTTTTTCAATTCACTCAAGGGCAATGGTTCCGCGCTGATCAGCAAGGCGGCTTCCAGGATGTATTTCAGTTTCTTGGCAGAAAACAGCTCAGTCTGCATCAGTCGCGCGTCGGACATAGATATTCCCAAACAAGGTGTTTTGCTGAATTTCCACCAGATATTCCTTGGCCAGTTCCAGCATGGCAATAAAGGTGACGACCAGTTTCGGCAGACCGTCATCCGGATCGAACAAGGTGTCGAATGCGACATACTCGCCGCTGCGCAGCACGCGCAGTATATGCGCCATCTGTTCACGCACCGAGAGTTGCTCCCGGCGCACCACGTGGTGGGTATTGAGTCTGGCGCGTGCCAGCAGCCCCATCCACGCCAGCTTTAAATCATCCACACTGATCTGCGGCAGACGCTCCTCAACCGTGCGCTCGATCAACACCTGCACGATCTCAAAATCGCGCCCCGCCTGCGGCAGTTCATTGAGTTTTTGCGCGGCCAGCTTCATTTGCTCGTATTCCTGCAAACGGCGCATCAGCTCGACTCTGGGATCTTCCTCATCGTCGTCCGCCAGCTTGGGCGACTTGGGCAGCAGCAATCGCGATTTAATTTCAACCAGCACCGCCGCCATCAGCAAATATTCTGCCGCCAACTCCAGCTTGTGCTGTTTGAGCAACTCGATATAAGTCAGATACTGCCGGGTCAGTTCCGCCATCTGGATATCCAGCACATCCAGATTGTGCTTGCGGATCAGATACAAAAGCAGATCCAGCGGCCCCTGAAAGGTCTCCAGCACCAGTTCCAGCGCATCTGGCGGAATATACAGATCGAGCGGCATCTGCAGCATAGGCTGGCCGTGAAGACTTGCATACGGAATAACAGACTGAACGAGGATGTCAGACATCCTTACGGCCTATCCATCGTCGCAATATAACGCTGTTTGGGGCTTTTGGGCTTATCTGGTATTGTGAGCGCTAATTTCCCCGATGCGATCAGTGGAAGTAAAAGCGTATCACGAAAATTCTCGCGATGACTCAAACCCAAATATTCCATCATTTCCTTGGTTGAACGAGAGTCGATACAAAAGGCCAAAAGATCTTCAGCTTGTCCGGTAGCTTGTCCGGTAGCTTGTCCGGTAGCTTGATCAAACCCCTCGGCAAAAGGCAAGACCAGCCGGATAAAATTAGGCGTGAAGCGATAAATGGTGCGCGGATAATGCTCAAGAATGCGCGGCACGCCTGAACCTAGCTGTTCAACCATATCCAGATCACGAAAAACCCGCATCAACTCCTTATTTTGCGGAACCGAATAACCCATGAAGAATTCCTCTTCATCAAACCCGGAAGGCAGTCCACCGGCAGAAGTAATCTCCAGACGATCGGCAAACAACTCAAATTTTGGCGGCACTTCGTTGCTGTAATTGTTGTGGATAATAGCGTTGATTACCGCCTCGCGCAGTGCCACAAGGTCGAGTAGTTTGCGCTCTTCGCGCCGATCCGGTGTAATGCGTGCAAAGGTTTTGTTCTCAACTTTGAGTTTTTCCAGCACAGCCTTGGTGGCTTTGACCAACGAGCAATAACCGTACTCTTCATTTTCGAGCAGATTTACTCTATCGGTTCCGGCATATTTGGCGACTTTGATCGACAACCCATTCTCGTCTGAAAGCAAATACGCAGCGTAGTTATATGAACCGTCTTCGGTCAACAGTTCCAAATTATGAGCAAACTGCTCATTTAACTTTAACCGTGTTTCGTTGTAATAAATCTTCAACTGTTCAAAAGTCAGCGTCTGTTTGCGCGATTTGATTGTACCGATGGAGTTACGGATACGGCTGCCGAACAAATCTTCTATCATCCTGGCGGGCATCGGTTCGGATGCACTGCCGACCCGCAGATAACAACCTTTGGGTGACATGCCCAGTCGCGACAGGTAGTACGGTTTTTCGGAACCACTGGCAACTGTGATCTTGATGATCGCTTTCCCGTCGCGAGTCTCGGCTATCACATCAAACAATCCCATAGTAGAGGGGCTGATATTGTTCCTGATGCGATCTTTGATTTTCAGCTGCACAGCGTCGGCATCCGGGATGCCGACGGTGGCTTGCGTCTTATCGTCGATGCCGAGATAAATAACCCCGCCATCGCGATAATTAAGAAACGCGACAACCTCCTTTTCCAGACTGTCGGTCAATTCTCGTTTGAGTTCGATACGGTTGGATTCCAGCATCATGCCACCCTAATTTGTCGCATTAACCATATCAATCAGAATGAAAACGGGCAAGACTTTACGCACACAAACTACATCAGGAGTAGCTCAGTCCCATTGCCTCTCTCACATCGCGCATGGTTTCGGTGGCCAGTTTGCGCGCCTTTTCGTTGCCGTCGGCGATGATGTTGCGTACCAGAGAAGGATCATCCAGATACAGTTGCGCACGTTCACGCATCGGACGCTGTTCGGTCAACACCGCATCGATCACCGGTTGCTTGCACTCGATACAACCTATCGCCGCGCTCTTGCAACCGGCAACCACGTGTTGTTTTGTTGCGTCGTCCGAATACACCTGATGCAACTGCCAAACGGGACACTTGGCCGGATCGCCCGGATCGGTGCGGCGGATGCGCGCAGGATCGGTCGGCATGGTGCGGATCTTCTTGGCGACACTCACCTCGTCCTCACGCAGCGTGATGGTGTTATTGTAAGACTTGGACATCTTCTGACCGTCCAGCCCCGGCATCTTTGATGCTACTGTCAGCATGGCTTGCGGCTCTGACAGAATCATCTTACCGCCGCCTTCCAGATAACCGAACAGGCGCTCGCGATCGCCCAGACTCAGACTCTGCTGCTCATCCAACAAGGCCTTGGCGGATTCGAGCGCCTCAACATCGCCTTTCTCCTGAAATCTATTACGCAACTCATTGTATAATTTAGATTTTTTACCACCCAGCTTTTTAACTGCCGCTTCCGCTTTTTCGGCAAAACCCGGATCGCGTCCGTACAGGTGATTGAAACGGCGCGCGATCTCGCGGGTAAATTCAATATGCGGCACCTGATCCTCGCCGACCGGAACCTGAGTCGCACGATAGATCAGAATGTCAGCGCTTTGCAGCAAGGGATAGCCCAAAAACCCGTAAGTAGACAGATCCTTGTCGGTCAGTTTTGCCTGCTGATCCTTGTAGGTCGGCATGCGCTCCAGCCAACCCAGGGGCGTGATCATCGACAAGAGCAGATGTAATTCGGCGTGTTCCGGCACTCTGGACTGGATGAACAGAGTCGCATTGGCCGGATCAACGCCCGCCGCCAGCCAGTCCACCACCATGTCCCAGACGCTCTGTTCGATGATCTGCGGGGACTCGTAGTGGGTGGTCAGCGCGTGCCAGTCAGCCACGAAGAACAGGCACTCGTATTCGTGCTGCATCTGTATCCAGTTTTTCAACACGCCGTGGTAGTGACCCAGATGCAGACTTCCCGTAGGACGCATGCCCGACAATATGCGATTAGCAAACATTCTTAAATTCCAACTAGAGTAAAAATAAAATTCTCAACCAGCTTGGACAGGGGAAAAAGCACCTGCCCCAGCACCGGCGTGATCGCCAAAAAAATCAATATAAACATGCCATAAGGCTCGATACGGCTCAACTGCCAGGCCATCTTGTAGGGCAGCAGGCTGACCGCGATGCGCCCGCCATCGAGCGGCGGCAGGGGCAGCAGATTGAGCACGATCAAGATCACGTTGATCTTGATGCCGACCACCGCCATACCCATCATCGGTTCGGCAAAGTAGCTGTCAGGACCGGCGGCGGCGAACTTAAACAGGATAGCCCACCCCAGCGCCATCACCATATTCGAAGCGGGGCCTGCCAGCGCGACCCACATCATGTCCTTTTTCGGGTTGCGCAGCGCGGAAAAATTGACCGGCACAGGTTTAGCCCAGCCGAACAGGATGCCGCCCAGTATCAGCGTCATCAGCGGCAACAACACCGTGCCGACCGGATCGATATGGCGCAAGGGGTTTAAGCTGATGCGCCCTTGCAGATAGGCGGTATTGTCGCCAAAATATCTAGCCACATAACCGTGCGCCGCCTCATGCAACGTGATGGCGAACAGAATAGGGATTGCCGCGATGGTAATTGTTTGAATTAATTGATCTATTTGCATTTCATCAAATACCGAACGGCGCGATATCGCCCATCCCCTGACGCAACAACACCGGTTTTTCGCCGGTCAGATCGATAACGGTGGTGAAATCGCTGCCCGCAGCCCCGCCGTCGATCACCGCATCGACCTTCTTCTCCAGCAGTTCACGTATCATTTCGGCATCGTTAAGCGGCCAGACTTCATCAGGCAGAATCAGCGTAGAACTGGACATAGGTTCGCCCAATTCCTCGAGCAGGGCCAAAGCGACAGGATGATCGGGAATGCGGATACCAATGGTGCTGCGCTTGGGGTGCTGCAGTCGCTTGGGCACTTCTTTGGTCGCCTCCAGAATGAAGGTGTAGCTGCCCGGCGTATTGGCTTTGAGCAGACGGAACTGCGCGTTATCCACCCGCGCATAGTTGGAAATCTGCGATAAATCGCGACACATCAACGTCAGAAAATGATCTTCATCCAGACGGCGGATCTGGCGTATGCGGGTCAACGCACTTTTGTCCTCGAGCAGACAGCCCAGCGCGTAACAGGAGTCGGTGGGATAAACCACGATGCCACCGGCTTTGAGTATCGCCACGGCCTGATGAATCAGCCTCATGTTGATATTGTTCGGATATATGGTAAAAAATTGTGACATATCGGTTAATGGTTCCAAATTAATTCAACGCCTCCCAGACAGGGCGGCAGATCAGTGGCAGATCGGGCAAACGGCCCAGATCGCGGTAACTCTCATCCGGCCCGTGAAAATCCGAACCGCAAGACGACATCAGTCCAAATTCCTCTGCATAACGCGAAAACTCGGCGTATTGCTCAGGCGTATGGCTGCCTGTAACCACTTCCAGTGCCCGTCCACCCAACTCGACAAACTCGGTGAGCAAGATATGCATGGTCTGCTTACCCATGCTGTGCCGCCCGACCATATATCGCCCCGGATGCGCGATGACGGCGATACCGCCGCTATCCACGATCCAGCGGATGGCATCGCTAAGCACTGCCCACTGATGCGGCACATAGCCGGGTTTGCCGGTCGCCAGATAGCGGTTAAACACGCTTTTAACATCCTTGCAGTGACCGGCTTCCACCAGATAACGGGCGAAGTGGGTGCGGCCTATCATATTTGGATTGCTGGCGTATTTGAGCGCGCCGTGAAACACCCCGCCGATACCGGCACGCGCCAATTCATCGGACATTTTCATCGCACGTCCGGTGCGACCGCTGCGCACCGACTGCAAACCCGCTTGCAATTCAGGATGAGCGGGATCTATCCCTAACCCTACGATATGCAAAGTATGTTTCCGCCATGTGACAGAAATTTCTACGCCGTTGACAAACTTCATGCCGTGCAGAGCCGCAGCGGCAGCGGCTTCCGCCAGACCGTCCGTATCGTCGTGATCTGTCAGAGCCAGCATTTTTACCCCGCGCAACGCCGCGCGTTCGACCACTTCGCTCGGAGTCAGTGTGCCATCGGAAATATTAGAATGACAGTGCAGGTCGTAATCAAGCAAGGGCGTATACCGGATTTAGCTGATAAGTTGCGATAGTACTCATGCGTCTCCCCCACCCTTTTTCATGACTTTTCCTTCTTCGGCACGGCGGCGGCGCACCTCTTTAGGATCTGCGATCAACGGGCGATAAATTTCGATGCGATCTTTGTCGCGCAACACGGTATCGGGCTTGGTCAGTTTACCGAAGATACCCAACTTATGCGCGGACAAATCCAGCGCCGGATATTTGAGCAATATACCGCTCGCTTCTATGCCTCCCATCACGGTTGTGCCTTCAGGCACCGCCTTCTTGATCAGCGTTTGCACATCAGCCAGCGCATAGACCACTTCTATATTGATACTCATATGTTCGGATAAACCTTATCTGCGCGATATATAAATGCATCCACGAAGCTGTTGGCGATGTAGTGAAACACCGGACCGACCAGTTTTTCCAGCAACTTGCTGGAAAACTCATAGTGCAAACGGAATTCTATTTTACAGGCTGTATCGTTTAAAGGGATAAATCTCCAGCAACCGTCCAACTGACGAAACGGTCCATCCTGCAAGGTCATGTCGATCTGAAACGGCGGCGTGCGCACATTCTCCGTTGTAAAGCTTTGTTTAATATGATGATAATTAATACAGACCGTAGCGTGAACCTTGTCCGCATCCTTTTCGACCACGCTCGCTCCGCCGCACCAGGGCAAAAACTCCGGGTAATTTTCGACGCAATCGACCAGATTGAACATCTGTTCCGCGCTGTGCGCGACCAATACTGATTTTTCTACGAATGCCATTACGCGAAAGCCGAAATTACAAAGGCTGGTAGAATAGCCGAACACACAGCAAAATTCACCTCTCATGAGCATAGTTCAGAATAAAAAAGCGTTTCACGACTTCTTTGTCGAAGATAAATATGAAGCCGGCATTATGCTGGAGGGCTGGGAAGTCAAAGCCATCCGTGCCGGGCGCGTGCAACTGAAGGAAGCGTACGTCACCATCAGCAACGGCGCGCTGTACCTGTTCGGCTCGCACATCAGCCCCTTGCAAAATGCCTCCACCCACATCCACCCCGATCCAGTCCGCACACGCAAACTGCTGCTGCACAAGAACGAGATCGAAAAAATTCTGGCCAAGGTGCAAAGAGCCGGTTACACGGTGATGCCGCTGGATATGCACTACAAAGCGGGTCTGGTCAAAGTCACCATAGGCTTAGCCAAAGGCAAGAAACAGCATGACAAGAGAGCCACGGAGAAGGAAAAGGATTCCAAGAGAGAAGTCGCTCAGGCAATGAAAAAGGAACGGCGCTAGTGACTCTCTTACGGCGAAACCCATGAACCTTTTGTTGAATTTTAGCCATAAAGAGAGCCACGGAGAAATCCAAGAGAGAAGTAGCTCGGGCAATGAAGAAGGAACGGCGCTAGCACGCTAGCCTTGAAACATGCCATGATGCGCACGCTGTTTTTCCTTTTCGCCACACTGCTATCCACCTATACCTATGGAGCGACCATGACGAGCAACACACAAACAGCATATCTGGCAGGCGGCTGCTTCTGGGGCATGGAAGAGCTGGTGCGGCAAATCCCCGGCGTCATCGACACCGAGGTCGGCTATACCGGCGGCAACACCCCCGGCTTGCAAGCCCAAGAAACAGGCCATGCCAGCCTCCCTCAGCCAAACCCTGTCCCGCAAGCGGTAGAGGGGACAAACGAATCGCTGCGCGCACTTCGTTTTAACGCCGTTTACGAGCAGGTCAAAACCGGCACTACCGGCCATGCCGAATCACTCAAGATCGTATTTAACCCCTCAATCTTGAGTTATCGCCATCTGTTGTTCGAATTCTTCCGCATGCACAATCCAACCACGCGCAACCAGCAAGGCAACGATAAGGGCACGCAATACCGTTCGGCGATTTTCTACCTTACCGAAGAACAGCATCGTACCGCGCAGGAAGTCATCAAAACCGCCGATGGCTCCGGCGACTGGAAGGCCAAAATCGTCACCGAGGTGGTGCCTTATAAAGAGTTTTTCCGCGCCGAGGAATACCACCAGAAATATCTGGTGAAACATCGCAACGGCTACACCTGCCACTACATTCGCCGTCTCCCCCTGGGTGAAATAAATTAGGCGCATGCAGCACGAACCACGCGCCTGAGTTAATATCCGCAAAACTGGATAGAGGGATGAATATGCAAACTGACATCAATACGGCGAAGGCCAGCACGCAGGCGCCCTATTATCCCTTCAAGCGCAATATCCTCAGCCTGTTCGCCGCCGTGCTGGTTCTGCTGCTGGGCACCTTCAGCCTGAGCGCGATCTGGTGGGAACAAAGCAATTTCAACGAGTCACTGACCCGGCAAAGAACCTCAGCCGGACTCAACTACCAGTCCGCCGTGGAGCAGGAAGCCGACATGTTGTCGGCGACACTGGATACCATCAAGCAGAACGAGACCATCAAACAGGCATTTGCCACGGGCAATCGGAACACGCTGCTGCATGCGACACAACCCTTGTTCGAGATACTCAAGCGCGACCACCATATCACCCACTTCTATTTCATCACGCCGGAGAGAATCAACCTGCTGCGTGTCCATCAACCGGCACGAAATGGTGACCTGATCAATCGCCACACCCTGCTGGATGCGCAAAACCGGCACGCACTGGCCTATGGCGTAGAGATAGGACCGATCGGCACGCTTACCCTGCGCGCGGTCGCCCCCTGGTATGACGGTGGCCGGCTCTTAGGTTACATCGAACTGGGCAAAGAGATCGAAAATGTAGCCCGCGATATCAAACCCGCTTTACATGCAGACGTGACTGTGCTGCTCGACAAATCCCGACTCAAACGCCACGACTGGGAAGAAGGCATGCGCATGCTGGGACGCCAACCGGACTGGGAACAATTCCCGGATAGCGTGTTGATTACCTCGACCATGAATCGCATTCCTGCCGTTGCCAAAAACTACATTAATGGCTGGCGGGATAATTCAAACGACCAGAGCCAACAAATTGCGGACGGTGAAAATGGCACTCGCTTAGGCATGACACTCAGCCCGATCTTGGATGCCGCCTCGAATCAGGTCGGCGTCTTGCTGGTCATTGATGATGTCACTTTATCGTCTCAAACCATGCACCGTAACTTGTTGTATCTGGTCGCAGTCTGCCTGCTGTTAGGTGGCGCACTCTTCGAAGTTTTCCGCCGAATACTGGGACGCGTGGAAATCAGTCTGCATGAAGCAGAAGCCGCCAGACAGAACGCACAACAATACGAACACACCATGCACCACTTGTCCGCCGTGGTCAATTGCATGGGAGACGGTCTGCTGGTAATCGACGGCGCTGGCATGATCACCCACGCCAACCGGTCATTTACCGAGATGTTCAACTTCGACGAGTCTATCGTCGGCCTATCATGCCGCGACTTACCTGCCGAAGATTTGACCGCACTGGTTGAGCGCACCCTGCACCACGCAGAGCGCTTCCCGGTCAGCAGCCAGATTTCTCTGCCCGGCCATCGCACGGCCAACGCTATCGCAGCCCTGCTCGATTCCCGCGCATCCGGCGGTCATGAGGGCGGCGCGGTATTTACGTTCCGCGATATTACGCGCGAACTGGAAATTTCGCGCATGAAGACCGACTTCATCGCCAATGTCTCCCATGAATTGCGCACCCCGCTCACCTCGGTCCTAGGCTTTGCCAAACTCATCCGCAAGCAGTTCAGCCAGAACATTCTGCCCGCCCTGATTGAGCCGACAGAAAAGACTAGCAAGGCCGCGACGCGCATCGCTGAAAATCTGGAGATCATCATCCTGGAAGGCGAGAGATTAACCAACTTAATCAACGATGTACTCGATTTAACCAAGATTGAGGCGGGCAAAGTCGAATGGCGCGATGAACCCGTCGTGGCGGCCGACTTAATCCAGCGCGCCATTGCAGCCTCCTCCTCTTTATTCGAGCAAAAGGCACTGCCGCTGCTCACGGAAATTCCGGATGATTTGCCGGTGCTGCGCGGCGACCCGGATCGTTTAATGCAGGTGATCATCAACCTGCTCTCCAATGCCGCCAAGTTCACCCTGCACGGCAACGTAATTTGCGGTGCCCGTCGGGTCGAGCAAGGCGTTGCGATTTATGTGCAGGATAACGGCATCGGCATTTCGCCTGCCGATCAGTTGCAGCTGTTTGAACGCTTCCGTCAGGTCGGCGACACCCTGACCGACAAACCCAAGGGGACGGGCTTGGGCCTTGCGATCTGCAAACAAATCGTCAAACACCACGGCGGCACGATCAAGGTGGAAAGCACGCCGAGGGCTGGCAGCACATTCACCATGCTGCTGCCGCTGCCTGATACCGCCCTGATCCATGAATCGGATGTAGTCAGATTGCGAGATTACATCCTGCCTGGCGACATCAACACGACTTCTGGATATACCGTGCTGGTGGTGGACGACGAAGCCAATATTCGCGATCTGTTGCGTCAGGAGCTCGAAGCTGCCGGCTACTGCGTGCGCGAGGCGGTCGACGGCTTTGACGCCATCAGCCAGGCCAGAACCAACCCGCCCGATCTGATCGTGATGGATGTGATGATGCCCGGCATCAGCGGCTTTGACGCGGTCTCGGTTTTGCGCGGCGCACCGGAAACCAGTTCGATCCCGCTGATCATCCTCTCCATCATCGACGATAAACAACGCGGTAAGCAGCTGGGCGTAGACGGTTATCTGACCAAACCCGTGCACATCGAAGAGCTGATCGGCAGCATAGACAATTTGCTCAAACAGCGCGAAACCCACAAGAAGCTGATCGTGGTAGACAGCGATGAAGCCGCCATCACTACCCTCCGCGATGTGCTGCTGGCACGCGGTTACGCCATCGACAACACCTCGGCGAAAATCACCAGTTTGCAGCAGGCGCGTGAGGACGGGCCGCACACGGTGATCGTCACCGGGCAGCGCAGCCTGACAGGTCATGTCATCTCATCGTTACAGATGACGCGCAATCAGGAACGCGTGCTGTTGCTGATCACCACGGCGGAGCAAGCATGAGCCTGTTTAATCCGCGCACGCTCAAACAAATCCTGCGTCACGATATCGTGAGCAACAGTCTGACGCAACTGGCACAGCAGCTAGGCACCGCTTACCTGATCATCGACGAGCAGGGAAAATCGCTGGCGGGTGATGAACATTTAGCCGATGAAAATCGCGTTGCTCTGTGCTATGGCGCAAACACCATCGGCTGGCTGATGGCGCCGCAACACGCAGCCGTTCTGGCAACAGCACTGGAAGGGATGATCGCCCTGGAAATGGAAAAAAAAGCCGTTGCAGCGGATGGCGTACAAATGTATCGTGAAATCAATATGTTGTTTCACTTACATGAATCGGTTGAGGCGAATTTAAACCTCAATGAAGTCTGCAACAGCCTGATCGGTGAAGTGTGCCGACTGATCAACTGCGAAGCGAGTCTGATTTTTCTGGCGGAATCCAATCAGTTGCAACTGGCGGCGGGCAGCCCGCTGCGCCACCGTGCCATGCAAGCCATCGATACCGGCATCATCGGTCATATTTACACCAGCGGCGTAGCCGATATTTTCAATCATGTCGCCCGCGCCTCCTGCTTTGACGGTGAAACCGACTACCCCGCCATGATATGCGCGCCGCTCAAAACCTCGGACAACCGCATCGGCATTCTGGTTGCGGCAGGCAACGGCCCCTTTTCCGCGAACGACTTGAAACTGCTGACCACCCTCGCCTCACACGGCGCTATCGTGCTGCGCAACGCGCAGCTCTATACCGAGTTACACGACATGTTCCAGTCCACCGTGTCGGTGCTGGCGGAAACCATAGAAAAACGCGACCCCTATACCGCCGGACACACGCAGCGAGTGACCGACTATTCGGTGATGATCGCACAACACCTGGGGCTGCCGCTCGCCGACATCAGCAATCTGCGCCTGTCGGCCATCCTGCACGATGTGGGCAAGATCGGCGTGCGCGACCATATCCTGCTCAAGAGCACACCGCTGGAACCGGACGAAGTTGAAAAGATGAAACAGCATACCGAACACGGTGCCGACATCCTCAACTGCAGCCAATTGCTGCACAGCATCGTCGATGGCGTACGCTACCACCACGAACGTTTCGACGGTCAAGGTTACAATCACGGCATTTCCGGCCTTGAAATTCCGCTGCACGCGCGCATCATTGCGGTCGCCGATGCGTTCGACGCCATGACCACCAATCGTCCCTATAGGCGCGGCATGGATTTTCCCACCGCAATTGCGGAAATCGAAAAGGGAGCCGGCAGCCAGTTCGATCCTGCCATCGTCAACGCTTTCCTCGTTTCACTCGCCAGCGAACTCGCCTCCGTGTCTAACTCACAAAATCAATCAGGAATAGCCGATGAATAACTGTATCGTAATCGTCGATGACGAAACGCATATCCGCATACTGCTGGAAGAGACGCTGGAGGAACTCGAAGATGACGGCATTGAAATTTATCTGGCCAGCAACGGTGAGCAGGCTCTGGAGATCATCAGTCGCCAGCAACCCAAGCTGGTGTTTCTCGATGTGATGATGCCGATACTCAACGGTTATGACGTCTGCGAACAGGTGCGCGCCGATCCGGCCTTAGCCGGCATAGAAATTATCATGCTCACCGCCAAGGGACAGGATCAGGACCGGCAACGAGGCATGGCAGCCGGCGCCAACGATTACATCACCAAGCCGTTCGATCCTGACGTGATTCTGGCTCGTGCCAGATCGGTATTTGGCCTTGGCTAAACGATCTCCACGCAACTCTTGCCGCCCGCCAATCGCTTGACCAGAATTTTAGTGGAAATATTCGGTCATTTCCTGCACGTGCGAGATCACGCCCACTGTGCTGCCAGCACGACAACGCCTCATTGAACCCTGGACTGATCAGCTTTTTTGGCAAATGATTCAAACTGCGCGGCGAGTAACGGTTTGCTATAGAAATAGCCCTGCACCTCGTCGCAGCCCTGCTCGCGCAAAAAGGCCAATTGCCCTGCTGTCTCCACACCTTCGGCTATAGTCTGCATTCCCAGTCGTTGCGCCATGCTGATAATCGCGCTAACTATGGCCTTGTCATCCGGATCGGTGCTGATATCGCGCACAAATGACTGATCTATCTTGAGCTTATAGACCTTGAACTTCTTCAAATAGCTGAGCGAAGAATAACCGGTACCAAAATCATCAATGGACAAACGAATGCCGCGCTCATGCAAGTCGTTCATCACCGTAATCGCACCGTGCGGATCGTGCATTGCCACCCCCTCGGTCAGCTCCAGCTCCAGATATTCGGGCGGCAACCCGGTTTCATCGAGAATACGCGTCACCAGATTAGGGAGATCGACATGGCGAAACTGCACCGCCGACAAGTTGACCGCCATCACCAGCGGAACAAATCCACTGTCCATCCAGGCTTTCACCTGTTGCACGGCGCTACGCAACACCCATTCACCAATCGGCAGAATCAACCCGCTATCTTCCGCTACCGGAATAAACTCTGCAGGCGAGACGTTGCCAAGTTCCGGATGAGTCCAGCGCAACAAGGCTTCAGCGCCGATCAGACGACCATCAGAGATAGATAGCTGAGGTTGATAACACAGATGCAACTGACCGGCGCTGATCGCATGACGCAGTGCGTTCACCAGTTGCAAATTGCGGCCAGAGCGCGCCTGCATTTCGGCGGTAAAGAATCGATAGTCGTGGCGTCCGGCCTGCTTGGCACGGTACATCGCCGCATCCGCATTCTTGGAGAGTGTTTCCAGATCGAGACCATCCTCCGGATACAGCGCAATGCCTAGCGATGCAGTGACATTCAGATCATACGGTTCAATCTGATAAGTTTGAGCTATCGCATCGAGCAGCTTCTGAGCGACATGAGCCGCACCACGTGAATCGACACCGGGCAGCAGCAGGATAAACTCATCGCCCCCCAACCGGGAAACCGTATCCCCCTCACGCACCACCGATTGCATGCGTTTCGCCGCCTCCATCAGCAGCGCATCGCCCACGCTGTGTCCCAAGGTATCGTTGATATCCTTAAAATGATCCAGATCGAGGAAGATCACGCCCAGCAGACTCTTGTTGCGTTGAGCCAGATTTAAAGCGTAACGGGCGCGCGCTTCGAGTTGTGCGCGATTGGGCAGACCGGTCAGCTGATCAAAGTTGGCCAGATACCGTATATTTTCTTCGGCGCGACGACGTTCGCTAATATCCCGGGTCACACCCAAAAGACGTGTGACCATACCCTTTTCGTCCCGCATAGGAACCGCATGGGTTTCCAGCCAGCGCCGGGTTCCCTTTAACCCCTGAATCTCGAACACCAGTGTACCGCTCTCACCGCCCATCACACGCCCGAACAGCTCGCCAAAATAAGGCCTGTATTCGGCCAGCACATATTCCAGCAAGGACTGACATTTCGCCGCTTCCAGCGTGTCGGCTTCGAGCATCGCCAGTCCCGCCGGATTCATCTCCAGCAAATGACCTCTGTCGTCCAGTATCTTGACGCATTCTGGCTCATTCTCGAAGATCGCGCGCAACTGTTGTTCGCTCTCTCGCAGCGCCTCGTCTATCCGCTTGCGCGCCGTGATATCCAGCGCGGTGCCGACCGCCAGCGCCGGCCCCACCCCGTCGCGCTGCACAACCCTGCCGCGAATTTGCATCCACGCCCACTGCCCGTCCTGACATAAGATCCTGCATTCGCAATCTATCGCAGGACTATCCGTTTTGATTGCCAGCTGACAGCATGCCAGGACGCGCTCACGGTCATCCGGATGACAGCATTCCATCCAGGCCTCAAGGCTGTTCGGAATAATCTCCACTCCCAGCAGCGCACGCAAGCTGTCGCTGTAATACAGACTGCTACAGGCGACATTCAACTCCCAAAAACCGATGCCAGAGGCATCTATCGCCATGTGTAAACGCTGCTCGGCAAGCTGCTTGCACGATTCGAGTTGCTGCTGTTGACGCCATGCCTGATCCTGCAACAAAAGCGGGGTAATCCGTTCCATCAGATTGTGCAGGGACAACATACCCATAAGGCGACCGTCCGCATCCACAACGGCCATGTGACGAATATGCCCCTCCTGCATCAGGCTGGCTGCGACGAATACCGGTGTGCTATGCGCGACAGTGAGCACCGGTGCATGCATCACCTCGCGCAGCAAGAGCGTCTCGGCCTGCCCCTCCTGCATACTGACCAGCAACGCTGTAATGTCGCGTTCCGTCAAAATACCGGTCGGACGATTATGCTCGGCAATCAACACATAAGAACTGTGATCGCGCAACATGCATGCCAGAGCCTGAGCCAGCGTATCATCCGCGTTCAGAATGGGCAGTTCCTTTTCCATCACAGCTTTGAGATCATCGAGCTGACGCAACATCCCCATACCCAGATGACGTCGGAAGTCAGTTTCGCTGACCATCCCGATCACATCACCCACCTCATCGATGACCACCAGATGCCGGACATGATGTTCTAACACCAGCGCATAAGCAGAGGCAAAATCCAAACCGGGCGGGGCGGTCAGTACCGGCGCGCTCATCAATGCCTCAACCGGCGTCGCCCTGTCCACTTTAGTGCTCAGCCACTTCACCATATCCCACTCGGTGACGATGCCTAGCGGGTTTGCACCGGTCATCACCAATAATGATGAAATATGCGCCTCGGCCATCTGTCGTGCAGCTTCTCCCAATGTGCATGCAGGCAAGACATGGCGCACGGCGCAATTCATGATATCGGCAAGGGTCAAGCTGCTAATCTGATTCATGCTGGGGATTTCGGCGATTTCAATTCAGTGCATGTTAGCCGAGGACGCCCTCCGAGACAATCAACCTTTGCCACCGGAATACCCTATACTGATGCCTTATCGTAGCTACCCCTAGCCTAGGGATATTCCATGAATGAAAAAATCGGCCAACTTCTCGAACAGATCAGCCAACTGGAGGCCGAACTGCAAACCGCCATCGAAGGACAGGAATGTCGTCTGCGCTATCAAATCAAAGATAAGCGAGTAGTTTTTGAAGAAACCATCAAGACCGCGCACCGTCGAGTCAAGATGGGGATATTTCGCTGGTTTCTCAACGTGCGGCCGCAGAACTTTCTCACCATGCCCTTTATCTACGGCATGATTGTTCCTATGCTGCTGCTGGATCTGACCGTAACGCTCTATCAGACGATCTGCTTCCCCGTTTACAGGATCGCACGTGTGCGTCATTCAGACTACATCGTGATGGATCACCAGCATTTATCCTATCTGAATGTATTCGAAAAAGTGCACTGCATGTATTGCTCGTATGCTGTCGGCCTGTTCAACTATGCACGCGAGATCACAGCCCGCACAGAACAGTATTTTTGCCCGATCAAACACGCGCAAAAAGTCCTCAGTGCCCATACACGCTACGGACGATTTTTAGACTATGGCGATGCCGAACACCTGCATCAAAAAATCGCCAAATTCCGCGCCAATCTCGAAAAAGAAATAAAATAAAACAAAAGGTTATATCATTATCTTGCGTGTTATTGACCGTGCGAGTACACGGGGTCAGGCCTTTACTTTATAGTTTTTCAAAAAAAGTGCATTTTGACGGGTTTTGGAGAGGAACTATAAAGTAAAGGCCTGACCCCAAAAACGCAAAAACGCATCACGGACAACTCACCGGACGGGACTTTGACCAGCTAGACTTATTGCTGTTACTGCGAACGGTCTGTCCCCAAAAAACTCATCATCTTGCGTGTTTTCGACCGGGCTTGGGATTTTCCGAAGCGTGGCAGGCACGGCGATAGGACTGCAAGGTTTTCTGAGCGCGACCTAACACTGTGCCATGCGGATACTCCCCGCTCTCATCCGCGACACCGGTCGTCATCCCGGTCAGCAACGCTATTCCGACGCTGACATGCTCCACCGCATAGATCTTAAATAGCCCCTGACTGACCGCCTTGATGACACGATGATCGAGCATCAAGTGGCGGCAATTTCGCGAAGGAATCATCACGCCTTGACTGCCGTCCATTCCCTGCGCCTCGCAGACGCGAAAGTAACCCTCGATTTTTTCATTGATGCCCCCCACCGGCAGCACTTCACCGTGCTGATTGACCGCCCCCGTCACCGCGATACCCTGTTTGAGCGGGATGCCCGACAAAGAAGAGAGCAACACATACAGTTCAGCGCATGAGGCCGAATCGCCTTCCACACCGTTGTATTCCTGCTCAAATACGATGGAGGCATTGAGCGCCAGAGGGGCCAGATGAAAAAACAGGGCGGCCAGATAATTTTGCAATATCAGCACGCCTTTGTCGTGGATAGGCCCTGACATCTCCACTTCGCGCTCGATGTTGACCAGGCCGTCGCTACCTGCAAAAGTGCGCGCCGTGAGCCTGACCGGAAAACCAAACCGATGATCGCCCAGATCGATCACGGTCAGCGCATTGATCTGCCCTACCCGTTCGCCCCGCACGCTGATCAAAAGATCGCCCTCCTGTATCGACTCATGCAAACGCTGATCGGGATAATTGTGACGCTGTATACGCGCCTCACGTGCGGCTTCGACATCGCTCAGTTCAACCCGCTTGCCGGAACGCGCCTGGCACAACGCCGCGCTTTCCATAATCAGCGCTTCGGCACGCGCGAAGTTGGCGCTCTGGCGCGACTGGTCGTCTACTTCCCGATGTGCATCCTCCAGCAGACAAGCCACCGCAGCGGCGGAAAAATGCGACAAGCCCAGATTGCGACAGGTGTGCGAAACAAAAATGGCGAAATCCTGCCGCGTGTCGCAGCTTGAAACAAAACTTTCGGCAAAATCCACCTTGGCGCGGAAATGCCGCGCGAACTCGGGATCCTCTTCCTGCAGCTGATAATACTGATCGCGTGAACCGATCAGGATAATTTTGACATCGACTGCCACGGCTTCAGGTTCCAGCGAAACGGCGGCGATAGCGGCAAACGTCGTGCCCGGCTCTTCAATTTGCAGCTTGCCGCTGCGCAAAAATCGCCTGAGCTTTTCCCACACCAATTCATCCACCAGCAAATCGCGCAGATGCAGCAACAGAAAGCCGCCGTGCGCCTTATGCAGAGAACCTGCACGGATACGGGAAAAATCGGTGACCAGCACATCGTTCTCTGATTGATACTCGATGCTGCCGAACAGCGAGCGAAACAGCGGATTATCCTCAATAATCACCGGTGCGCCGTGCAAGCGCTCGTTGTCCACCACCAGATTGACCCGGTAGCGGGACAATACCAGCCCCAATGCTTCCTGCCGCACTTCATCTTCTTCGTCCGCTGCCTCAAACAGCGCCAGATTGTCTAGCACGTCCAGCGCCACTTTTTCCAGATAGACACTGAGCTTAATCGTGTCCTTGATCTGTTTCTTCAAGCCGCTGCGGATTTGCTGCAACTCATGATCCAGCAAGGGTCTGATCACCTGACGCCGCAATGCCGAAAGCGACTCGTTCATGGTGCGCTCCATAGGCCGGGTCTTTTCCAGAAAACGGCTAATCTCGACGCGCAACTCCTGCTCGGCCTGTTCAATCTCAAGCCTGCGTTTCTTAGGCAAGGCGAGCATTTCATGTTCGGTAAAGGCGTGATTTTTTGCATCGAGCAAAGTAAATACCAGACGGCCGGATTCGCGATGCAGGGCGAAGTGACGCGCTTCTGCAAAGGCATCCAGACCGGCATAAGCCTCGGCTTCTTCCAACTTATATTTCTTTTCGATGCGCTCACTTTCAGCCTTGAATTCCTGTCCGTTCAGACGCATCGGTATCTCAGTTTGCAAGTTCTTGATCATCTGAGCCATAGACTGACGCAGCAAACGCCCTTCACCGGCGGGCAGGCGCAGCGCACGAGGCCGCTCAGGCGCTTCGAAATTGTGCAAGTAACACAAGTCGGGAGGAACAGGTCGGTTCTCGGCGGCGGCCGTCATCGCCTGTTTGAGCAAAGACGATCGTCCGCTGCCCACTTCGCCCAGCACAAACAAATTGTAATCCGCCTGTTGCATGGACAGACCGAAGCGCGCCGCAATTTGCGCCCTTTCCTGCCCTATCCAGGGCAAGGGTTGAGTGAGCAACTCTGTGGTATCTGAAAAACCTAGTGTATCCGCTTCAATAGCAAGACGAAGCTGTTCAGCAGATAGGGGGATCATCGACATAATTGTGGTCAGTTGACAGAATGGATCAATTGTAACGAATAACGGCGGCGTGGATATCAAATTGCATTGTTTGATACACTACAGCATCTCTCACCCGGTTTGCGACCATGACCAAATCGTTCATCCAACGCTCCTTGCTGTTATTCATCCTGTTGGCCATTCATGCGGCGTATGCCGGAACAGATCCGTTGTATGAGTTGCGCACCCTGGCCACACAAGGCAATGCGGAAGCGCAATTAAGAATGGGCGGCGTGTATTTCAAGGGAGAAGAACTCGATCAGGACTACCAGGAAGCGGCCCGCTGGTTTCGACTGGCCGCCCGACAGAACAATGCGCAAGCCTGTTTCAATCTGGCGATGTTATACGACACAGGACATGGCGTAGGGCTTGATCACGCTGAGGCGGTGCACTGGTATCGTCAGGCGGCCCGTCAGGGTTTGCCCATCGCGCAACTAAATCTGGGTGTGGCGCATGCAGAAGGTCTGGGCGTCGCCAAAAATGAAGCGGAGGCAGTGCGCTGGTTTCATCTGGCCGCAGCCGGCGGGGAAGCTCAGGCCTTGTTCAATCTGGGCGTGATGTACGCCAATGGTCAGGGCGTTGCGCAAAACCTGATCGCCGCATACCGTTATACAAAACAAGCGGATGAACTGGGGCACGGAATGGCGCGTGCGCTGATCCAGGACCTGGCGAGAAAAATGACGCCCGAACAATTCGATATCGCCAATCAAGCTGCCTACGCTCCTGCAACGCCCGCCCCGTCAGAAAAAATCTATTTGCAGCTCGGCGCTTTCAGATCGATCAGTCAGGCCGAAAAATTCATGGCTCTGCTATCCGAAAAACTGAGCAACCATGTGCTCAGTCTGCATACTCAAGATGAACTGGTGCGCATCCAGACAGGTCCCTATACCTCCACAGCAGAGGCTAAGCGCAGCGCAGAGTTGATCAAACTCAAACTGGGCATAGAACCGCTACAAAAAATAAGATAACTAAATATAATCAATAATTTATATAAACCCAGATTGTCCATTAGCGATTTTAGGTGAATAATTGTCGCACTGGGTTTCTGAATTTCCTAATGGATACCATTATGAAATTCATTAATAAACATAGAATTAGGTGGATATTCAGGGAGCAA
>Ga0208863_1000080_pt1 | contig 126289 bp, 96 predicted proteins | sample RifOxyD3_FD_184040 | JGI IMG/M metagenome (GOLD analysis project Ga0208863, IMG submission 184040) | Soil microbial communities from Rifle, Colorado - Rifle Oxygen_injection D3 (SPAdes) | ecosystem: Environmental > Terrestrial > Deep subsurface > Rock core/Sediment | place: Rifle, Colorado...
GGCGCTGCGCCAAGAGGACCGACGGCCCATCACCGAGATTTTGGAGCGTACGCCGGCAATACCCCCTCATTGCCAATGGGGGATTTTCCTGCGTAACCATGACGAACTCACTCTCGAGATGGTCACCGACGAGGAGCGGGACTATATGTACCGCGAATACGCCAGGGATCCTCGTATGCGGGTAAACGTCGGCATCCGCCGGAGGCTGGCGCCACTCCTCGACAACTCCCGCCGGCGGATGGAGTTGCTTAACAGCCTGCTTTTCTCCCTCCCCGGCACCCCGATTCTTTATTACGGTGACGAAATTGGCATGGGCGATAACATCTTTCTTGGCGACCGCAATGGGGTGCGCACCCCCATGCAGTGGTCCGCGGACAGGAACGCCGGCTTCTCAAAGGCCGACCCGGCCCGCCTCTTTCTCCCGGTCATCATGGACCCGGTCTATGGCTACACAACCATTAATGTAGAGGCCCAAGAACGGGATCCTTCATCGCTGCTCCACTTCATGAAACGGATGATCGCGCTTCGCCGCCAGCACAAGGCCTTCGGTCGGGGAAGCCTCGAATTCCTGCGCCCGGAAAACCGCAAAGTCCTGGTCTATCTGCGACGCTACAAGGCGGAGGTGATCCTGGCGGTGGCAAACCTCTCCCGCTTTGTGCAGCCGGTGGAACTCGACCTCTCGGAGTTCCAGGGTTGGGTGCCGGTGGAGATGATCGGGCGTACCGAGTTTCCCACCATCGGCGAGCTTCCCTACTTTGTCACCATCGGTCCGCACTCCTTCTACTGGTTCCGGCTGGAAGCGCCGGCCGAAGCCATTCGCCTCAGTGGAGCGCGGAATAGTGAGGCACTGCATCTTCCATCCATCTCCATCGGCGAGAACTGGAACGGCATGCTGGAGGGGACTTTCCAGCATGTTCTGGAGAATGAGATCCTCCCCGCCTGGCTTCCTACCCAGCGCTGGTTCAGGAGCAAGTCTCGAACCATCATCGGGGTGGCCATATCAGACTCGAGCAAGATGGGTGGGGGATTTTTTATGGCCTTTCTTACCTTGAGTTTCAGCGAGGGCAACAAGGAAAGTTACTGCCTGCCACTGAAGGTGGTGACCGGTCCAGCTGCGGAAAGGCTTGCCACCGAAGCCCCGGAAAGTGTCCTTGCCGTATTCAAGACCCCTAAGGCGGAAGGTGTCTTTCTGGACGGGCTGGCGGATCGGGTTGCCTGCTGCGATCTCTTCGAGGCTATGGCCGACAACCGTACCTTTTCTACCGCCCAGGGTGGGACGCTCCAGGCCTTTGCCACCCGCGCCTTTGAAAAGGCGTTCCCGGTCGAGAGCCCCTGCGGCAATGTCCGCCGCTTGGGGGTCGAACAGAGTAACAGTTCGGTAGTGCTGGACGAGCAGGCCATTCTCAAGCTCTATCGAAGGATGGAGGAAGGGACTAATCCTGATTTTGCCATCAGTCTACAACTCACCGATCACACCGATTTTGAGGCCTTGGCACCTGTTGCCGGCGGCATTCTGCTCAACTTCCAAGGCCAAACATCAGCGGTGGCCATGCTCCAACCATACCTGGCGAGCGACAGCGACGGCTGGAGCTATGCCCTGCACTCGGCCCGGGATTTTTTAGAGCGAACCAAGGATCTGGTAAGCGAAGACTTCCGCCCCTTTGCCGGAATGCCACTTCTAGCGGCCGCCGCTGCCTATGCCGAAAGCGGTGGCTGTGATAGCTTTGGGGAAAGTCTCACTGCTTTTGAGAACCTCGGGGGACGAACCGCCGAGTTTCATGTGGCCCTTGCCAGCTCGGCGCGACAACCGGCATTCAAACCGGAAGCACTGAATGAAAGCTATCTTCAGAGCCTTGCCGATGTTTTCTCGCGCCATGCCAGTCAGACCTTGGAGCATTTAAACGCCGGCCTCCGTGAACTCCCCGCCGATGTGCAGGAAAGGGTCGACCTGGTGCTTGCCGGAAGCGATCGGCTCACCAACCGCTTTCATGAACTGGCGACGATGAAAAGCCGCGCCACCCGTATCCGCTGTCATGGCGACTATCACCTGGGTCAGATCCTCCGCCGAGGAACGGACTGGATCCTCCTTGATTTCGAAGGCGAACCGCTGCGAACGATGACCGAACGGCAAGAAAAACATTCCCCCATGAAAGACGTGGCCGGTATGTTACGCTCCTTCGCCTACGCCGCAATGAACATCCTTTTCTCCAAGCAGGAAGCGTCCCCTGAAGAGATAGGATTTCTGATCGTTCGCCTGCAGGCCTGGGAGGAATGGGCTCGAGCCGCCTTCCTGCGCGGTTACCTCGACCGCGCCGCTGGCGCTTCTTTCCTCCCAACCAGGGAAAAGCACCTGGAACTGTTGCTGTACTCTTTTATTCTCGACAAAGCGTTCTATGAAATTGAGTACGAACTGAATAACCGTCCGGACTGGCTGCGCATCCCCTTGGAAGGGATTCTCTCCTTTCTGCCGGGCGGCAAGGAGCTAGTGCCATGAAAAAGACCTCTTTTCTCTCTGACTATGACATCTATCTGCTCAACGAAGGTCAGCACTACCGGGCCTGGGAAAAACTCGGCGCCCATCAGGGCGAGGACCAGGGCCGACCGGGAACCTGGTTCGCGGTGTGGGCACCCAACGCAGAGGCCGTGTCCGTGGTTGGGGAGTTCAACGACTGGCGAGAGGGAGTGGCACCGCTCGAAAACAATCCCGGCAGTGGCTTCTGGGAGGGATTTGTCCCTGGCGCGGGCCATGGCCAGCGTTACAAATACGCCATCACCTCACGCTACGGTGACTACCGAGTCCAGAAAACCGACCCCTTTGGTTTCGCCGCCGAGATCACTCCCCAGACTGCCTCCCGTATTTGGAATTTGGGTGACTACACCTGGGGCGATGGTGATTGGATGGCGGGCCGCAAGGAAAAAAACGGACTAACAAGTCCCATCTCCATCTACGAGGTCCATCTCGGTTCCTGGATGCGGGGGGAAGACAATTGCTGGCTCACCTACCGGGAACTGGCGGAAAAACTTACGGCCTATGTCGCGGAGATGGGGTTCACCCATGTGGAGTTTCTTCCCGTGACCGAACACCCCTTTGATGGTTCCTGGGGGTATCAGACCGTGGGCTATTTCGCTCCCACCAGTCGCTTCGGCACCCCCCAAGACTTCATGTACCTCGTCGACACCCTGCACCAGTATGGCATCGGCGTCATCCTTGACTGGGTGCCGGCCCATTTCCCCCGGGACGAGCACGGTATCGGCTATTTCGATGGCACCCACCTTTACGAGCACGCCGACCCCAGGCAGGGCCTTCACCAGGACTGGGACACCTCTATTTTCAACTTCGGCCGGCTTGAGGTCGTCAATTTTCTCCTGGCCAGCGCCCTTTTCTGGTTGGAGGTCTACCACGTCGATGGTCTGCGTATGGACGCGGTGGCCAGTATGCTCTACCTCGATTACTCTAGGGACCCAGGCGAGTGGATCCCCAATATCCACGGCGGCCGGGAAAACCTGGAGGCCATCGCCTTTATCCGGCGCGTCAACGAACTCGTCTACCAGGAACACCCGGATGTGATCATGGCCGCCGAGGAGTCCACCGCTTGGCCCATGGTTTCCAAACCAATCTATCTGGGAGGCCTCGGCTTCGAGCTCAAGTGGAACATGGGCTGGATGCACGACTTACTTCTCTACATGACCAAGGACCCCATCCACCGCAAATACCACCATAACCAACTCACCTTCAGCCTGGTCTACGCCTTTGCCGAGAACTTCCTGCTCCCCCTCTCCCACGACGAGGTGGTGCACGGCAAGGGATCGCTTCTCGACAGGATGCCAGGCGACCGCTGGCAGCGCTTTGCCAACCTCCGCCTGCTCCTTGGCCTCATGTTCACGCATCCCGGCAAGAAACTCCTCTTCATGGGCTGCGAATTCGGCCAATGGGCGGAGTGGAACCACGATGTGAGCCTTGACTGGCATCTCCTTGCCGATGCCGATCATCTGGGCCTGCAACGCTGGGTGCGGGATCTGAACACTACCATGCGGGGGGAACCGGCCCTCTACGAGTTAGACTTTGCGTCAACAGGGTTTTCCTGGATCGACGCCAATGATTCCGAGCAAAGCGTCATTTCCTTTCTCCGCCGTGGCCGGAGTCAGGACGACGTAGTGGTCTGCGTCTGCAACTTTACTCCGACTCCCCGCCACAACCATCGGTTGGGTGTGCCCGCGGGTGGCTTCTGGGAGGAAATTTTAAACAGCGACGCTCACCTTTACGGCGGCTCGGGCCAGGGTAATCTCGGCGGTGTCGAGGCAAGCCCGGTGGCAGCCTTCGGCCATTACCACTCGCTGATGGTGACGTTGCCGCCCTTGGCAATGGTGGCCTTCCGGAGAAAGGGCGATGCGTAAAGCCGCTGAGGAGTCTGGCAGCGGGGCAGGGAGGAGGCCTGTCAGCGAACCTGGCCCCGCCGCTCCACCCGTCGCCATCCAGGAAGCGCTGCGGGCACTCGGGATCCGCCGGCTCCTGCTCGGCATTCAGGATCCGGCCTTTCCCTGCTGCCCGGAAGAGGATATTGGCCGGGGCTCCCCCTACTCGGTTGGCTCCCGGGAATTTCTCGCCTTTGTCCGCACCTTGGGCTTCAACGGGATGCAGTTGGGTCCCCAGGGCATGACCTCGCCGAACAACTCCTCGCCTTACGACGGCACTCTCTTTTCGCGGAATCGCCTGTCGCTGGCCCCGCTGCCGCTGACCACGGCGGCCTGGGGCAAACTATTGAGCCGGGAAACCCTGACGGAGCTGGTGGAAGGCCGGCCGGCAGCCGGTACGTTTCGTGTGGTCCATGAGTATGCCTGCTTTGCACGGGCGCGAATCCTGGAGGAGGTATGGCAGCGGTTCCAGACGGCGGTGGCGGAAGGGGGACTAACTGAACTCGCCGGTGAATTTGCCTCCTTCCGGAAAAGAAACGGCGGCTGGCTCATGCGGGACGGCCTGTACGAAGCCCTGCACCACCACTATGGCGGGCGCCACTGGCAGCAATGGGCGGGCAGTCGCGAGGCCCGGCTCGACCGGCAGCTCTGGCATCCTGGTCCGGCGGAACGACTGTGGGCCGCGGCACGGCGGCGGGCTCTCTTTGCCGAACACCGTGCCGCCATCTCGGCCTATGCCTTTGCCCAGTTTCTGCTGGATCGGCAGCATGGGGAATTGCGCCGCCATGCCCACCATCTCGGGCTCGATCTCTTTGGCGATCTCCAGATCGGCTTTTCCGGCCGTGACGCCTGGTTCGCTCAGTCCTTCCTGCTGCCCGGATATGTCATGGGCGCCCCGCCCAGCCGCACCAATCCCGACGGGCAGCCCTGGAACTATCCGGTTCTCGATCCCGGCCGTTATGTTGCGGATACGACCGATCGTCCCGGTCCGGCGCTCCGTTTCCTTCGGCAGCGGCTTCAAAAGATGTTTCGGGAGTTCGATGGTCTGCGTATTGATCACCCTCACGGGCTCGTCTGCCCCTGGGTCTACCGGGCAGGGCAGGTCGACCCGCTGGCTTCGGTACAGGCCGGCGCTCGGCTCTTTGCCGCGCCGGATCTGCCGGACCACCCGGAACTTGCCGCCTTTGCCATCCCGCGGCCGGATCAGATTAATCGACATCGGCCCCGTCATGCCGATGACTGGGTGCGAGACCTGGAGCCAGCACAGGTGGCACGCTATGCCCTGCTCTTTGACGTCATCATGAACACGGCCCGCGGCAATGGCCAGGGAGCCCGCGAGATTGCCTGCGAGATCCTTTCCACCCAGCCCTACCCCATCCGACGAGTCATGGAGCGCCACGGACTCGGCCGCTTCCGAGTCACCCAGAAGGCGGATCTTGAAAATCCGGCAGATGTCTACCGAAGCGAGAACGCCCGCTCCGAGGACTGGATCATGCTGGGCAACCATGATACCCCGCCCATTTGGCTGCTCGCCGGGCAATGGTGCGCCACGGGTGCCGCACGTCAGCAGGCCGCCTACCTCGCCTGGCGGCTGCTGCCGGAGGAAGAAGGTCGCGAGGTCTGGATTGCACGGCTGGCGGCGAATGCGAACGAACTCGTCCAGGCCAAGGCCGCTGACCTCTTTGCGGGACCAGCAGGCAACGTCATGATTTTTTGCACGGACCTGCTGGGCATGACGGAGATCTACAACCGGCCGGGCATTGTGAGTCACGACAACTGGTCGCTTCGGATAACGAGCGACTTTGCTCGTGATTACCGGGAACGCCTTGCCCACAACCGGGCGATCAACATCCCGAAGGCCCTCGCCCTCGCAATCCGTGCCCGGGGCCGGGTTTTTGCCGAAAACCATGGACGGCTGCTCGCCGAGCTGGACCAGCTGGCCGGCAGCCCGGGTTCCCTTACTGCCAACTGAAAAATCACAGACGAGGCAGGCGTTACAGTCGCTTCTGCCCTGGATGATTTATGTCGACCGCAGAGAAAATGTTTTTTCCTCTTCCGAAGTAGTGTATTTAATAAGAGGGAAGGGGAGGAGCCATGAGGCGGTAAATATTCAAGAGGTTGCCAGGACGGGGATTTCAAAACGGCGAACCGGCAACCAATGGGGGCAAAATGATAGGTGAAATCGAACCGGTTGAGGGAAACTGGTACAGTAATCTTGAGGCTGGCCGGGATTTCACCGTGCTGACGGTGGATGAAGATGCGGGCGTCGTGGAGATCCAGTACCTTGACGGGGATGTCGACGAGATAGATCTGGCTGACTGGAGCGAACTCGATTTGGAGATAAGCGAGCCCCCGGACGACTGGGGCGATTCGCTTGACCGTGATCTGGTCGGCCTGAATTTTGATGACTAAGGGGTCGAGCGGGGAAACAGCGAAGACGTTGTCTCGGCCCGTGGTTTTCACCTGATTTTTCGGATGCTCACCAGTTGATTGCCAGCGGTATAGGTCAGCTCGAAAAGCCCCTTTATGCCCTGGGGGGATATGAATGACCTGAGGTTTACGGCCGGAAACCGGATGCGCCGGCCATCCGTGGTGGTCGCTATTACCGAATCCGCCTGGCCCCGGTAATAGCGGAGAAACTCCTCGGAGGAGATATTCAGCATAATCCTGACGGTTACCTGCCCGTTCGGCCGATTCATTTTCGCCATCCGCTTTCGTTTTATTCAGCCATTGGCCGGTCGATACCGGCAGCGCGTCATTCTGTCCCCCGAAAATCGATAAAAGACAGTCAACTCCCGCGGTACGCTACGTTCCGCGCATGGCATTGAAGATCTTCGCGTGGCCCGCCGCCACCCGCTCGATTTCGTCCGGGTTCGGGGTGAGATCCCAGACTCCCGGTTCGCGGGTGCTGCCCAGCAGAATGGCGTCCTGGCGAGGCATCATGGAGAGCATCCCTTCGGCGCCGAGGATGTAGTCAATCTCCGGCTGGGGCAGCAGCACGACGAGCTGGCCCTTGACCGGGAATATCTCCTCATCCGCGAACAGACTGCCGGCGCCGATCCCGGTGCAGTTGACGATGACCGGTTCGGCAAGGCTCAAAATTTCGGCAAGCTCGTTGAATTCCCGCACAACGATCCGGCCGCCGGCCAGAAGAAAATCCCGCATGACCGCGTTCAGATAGATGGAGGGGTCGACAAGCAGCGAGGCGGTGCGGCGGACATAGGGACTGGCAAACGGGTGTTCGGATGGTTGCAGATCCACATGGCCGGGCAGGAGGTCGCGGACGTTTTCGTGATACCAGGGAAGCTGGATTGGTTCGTTTTTGAGGATGTAGTGGTCGAGCCAGCGCACACCGTACTGGCTGCCAACCATGTCCTGCAAGGCGCGCAGGCCGAATCTGGACGCCAGGCGTAGCTGCTGGTCAAACTCCGGCGTCATTTTAGAGAAATCGCAGACCGCTACCGGGGCCCATTGACCGCCGGGCACATTAGAGAAGGTGGCGGGCGGCAGGTCGCGGGCGTAGATGGTTACCTGCCAGCCGTGCCGCTGCAAAAGGCGGGCCGCGGCCAGGCCGACCGCGCCGCAGCCGAGTACCGCGCAGGTCTGCGCGCCCGTCTGCTGAGCCTCGGCCACGGCCAAGGCCGCGGTTCCCCAGGAGAGGGAGATGCCGGCGCCGCCGTGGCCGTAGTTGTGGATGACGGTTTTGGCGTCGTAACGCACGGACCGGACCACAAAGCCCGAGGGGCGGAAAGGCCGCAGGGCCACATCGGTGCGGATGATCCGATCCTCGGCAACGAGTACCGGCATCGGGCGGTGGCGGGCCGGGCCGGGGGTCGCGGTCGGCCGGGCCATGCAGCCCTGGCCGAGCGCCGCCGTAAGCGCGGTCAGACCGGCCATTTTCAGCAGGGTTCGGCGATCCAGCAGATTTGTTTTCATGCTTCTCCTTTTTTTCGAAGAGAGTGCAGCGGTGGCAGGCGCAAGGTTCCCGCCTCTCTGCTTAGCTGGTTCGCCGGCTGGTTGTCAACCGGAAAGAAACAGCGTCGGTCGCCAGCAGTCCGACCGTGGCGTTACAGAAGCAGCTGATTGCCTTCGGCCCGGGATTCGCCGATGCAGGTGACGTAAATGGCGGGCTGGTCGCGGATCGGGCAACTGGCCTCGCAGATGCCGCAGCCGATGCAGAGGGCCGGATCGACCACGGGCTGTTGGACAACAGCTGTTGTCGCATCGCGGCCAGTTACTTGCCGTTCCTCCAGCCAGATGGCTTTTTTCGGCGTCGGGCAGACCTCCTCGCAGACAATGCAGGGCAGGCCCAAAGACCAGGGCAGACAGCGATTGCGGTCGATAAAGGCCAGACCGATTCTGGTCCGCATTTTTTCCTCCTGGTTCAAGGGCCGGATGGCGCCGGTCGGGCAGACCTGGCCGCACAGGGTGCAGTGGAATTCGCAGTAGCCCAGGCGCGGCACCAAGAGCGGCGACCAGATGCCCTCGAAGCCCGCCTCGAGCAGGGTCGGCTGCAGGCCGTTCGTGGTGCAGACCTTCATGCATTCGCCGCATTTTACGCAACGTTCAAGAAATTCCTCCTCGGCTAAAGCACCGGGCGGCCTGATCAGCCGGGCCTCGAGCGTCGGGATTTTTTTGTAGGGCATGGCGCGCAGCAGAGGCACCACGGCTACGCCGCTTAGAGCAGCCACAACCACCCGGCGTCGGCCGAGGCTGACGGCCTCGCCGGTCTTGTTGCCGGAAAAGCCGAAGGATACCGATCGGCCGGGGCAGATATCTTTGCAGTTTCCGCACCAATAACATTCCGATTGAAGCCAGCCCGGCCGGCTGGCCGGCGAGGTGTTGCCATGACATTCTGGCTCGCAGGCCCTGCATTCGGTGCAGGCATCGTTGACCGTCCGCCTGAAGAAAGCATATCGGGAGAACAGGCCGAGAAGGGCGCCCAGCGGGCAGAGATAGCGGCACCAGAAGCGTTTTTCCAGAAGGTTGAGAGCGAGGATAACAATAAAAAAAATTCCGGTGAAAGCCCCTTGTCGGAAATATGGCGGTTGGAAGGCAAAAAGATTTCCTCGTAAGGCCGCGGCGAGATTCTCGGACGCATCGGTAATGAGCGGCAGGTTCCAGTCGTAGAGCGTGTCGAATAAGGCTTTGCCGCCGTAGTTGAAGAGCGGGTAGAGGCTTACGGAGAGAGAACGGATCAAAAGGGCAATCGGGTCGAGGAGGCCGGTGAGCTGCATACTGGCGAGCGCCGAGGAGACTAGAATAATAAGTATAAAATATTTCAGGCTATGCAGGTGCTGCCAGGTGTTTTCTTTATTCCGTCTGCCAAGGCGGGAAACCAGGCTGTGCAGGGTGCCGAGCGGACAGAACCAGCCGCAGTAAATCCGGCCACCGAGCAGGGTAAGGAGGATGGTGATGCCTGCCAGCCAGAAGGCCCTGGCCGGGCTGTGGGTCGTCAGCAGGGTGGTGAGCAGGATGAGCGGGTCAAAATCGAGAAAGATGCGGACCGGGTAGCCCAGTTCGTCTTGGCCGGTCTGCCTGGTCTGCAGGAAGAGATAAAGGAAAAGCAGCAGAAACAGAAGTTGGCTGGCGCGGCGAAGGTTTCGCACGGGATCAAACCGAGAGTTTGATAATATGCAACGGGTCGAGCCGCATGTTGCCCAGACCGCGCTGGTGGCCGAGCCGGACGTAGCCGAGATCGCTGCCCTGCAGTCCGAAGAGGGTGGCGCCCAGGGCGTCGATTGCCACCTGGTCAATGCCGGCAATCACGGTGTCGAGCCGTTTCACGTCTGCCAGATCGCCTCCCTGGGGGCCGTTGGCAACAAGCACCCGGACTGCATCGAGCACAGTCAGCGTTGGCCTGATAAAGCCGGCCAGGTCAACGAGACATTCGTCGAGTCGCTGGTGCAAAGTGCTGCGGTCGCCGCCCAGCACGCCCATCCAGTTCTTCATGGACATACTCAATCTCGCCCGGCTGTGATGCTTGGCAATGGGGATATTGATCAGCTTGTCCGCCTCGACCACGTCCCGGTAAATGGGCCATTCTTTCAGAACCATGCCGCCTATCGCCATTTTTTTGAAGCGGCGGTCGTTCATGAACTCCACCCGGCCGCCGGCCTTTTCCGCGGCCGGACCAATGCCGCTCTGCACGTAACAGCGACGCGGGTCGTTCACCGGCCGGTCAAAAAGCGTGACCGACTTGGCCCCGGCCTCAAGGCAGAGGGCGACCACGGTGGCAACCACCTCCGGGTTGGTGTTGCCCGCCTGTTCAGGGACGCGGTCCCAGGACATGTTCGGTTTGATGACCACCACGTCGCCTTTGGCAATGAATCGGGAGATGCCGCCCAGGCCGCCTATCGCCGCGCGGGTTACGGCAGCGGCCGATGGCCCTGTGGCCATTACCAGGCTGGCCGGCGGCGGCGTGCCGGCCACCGCGCGGGCTAGGGTGTCAAGACCGGTCGGCAGGGAGAGCGCCGCGCCGGTCAGCACGGTTTTTATCAGAAAATTTCTGCGGCTCATGGGCCTCTCCCGTGAGTTTGTTCAGCGCGGCGTGATCCTCATCGTGATGATTTCCCGGCCGGCTGGCCTGCCGGACAGGCGATCCGGCCGCGGTCAACGGCGTAGTCGAAGTTGTCGTCATGGTCCGGCGTATGACAATGCTGGCAGATATCGCTTGCGACCGTGCGGGTCGGCAGCGGGGCAGCGGCCGGATCGGCAACGTGCGCTCGGCTCGGCCCGTGGCAGACCTCGCAGCCTACCACCTGCAGAGTAGAAGAAAGATTGAGGAGCGATGCGGCCGGCCGGCTCGGATTTTCAGGACCGGGGCCAGCCGTGACGTGGCAGGGCAGGCACGCCTGATTGTGCTGCTGGGACTTGGTTTCCAGAGTTCGGTAGGCAGTGGCATGCCGGGTTTTTTCCCAGAAAGAGGCCTGGGTCGAGTGGCAGCCGACGCAGGCCTGCCAGCCGATAAAAGCGTCGGCCGGACCCGGCAACGGGGCCACTGTTTGCCGGTTGCCGATTTTGGAAATAGCCTGTTTGGTTTTTTCCACCACGGCCCGTACCCGGGGTTCGTCTGGCAGGCTGGTTTCCATGGCGATGAAGCTGTTTTTGAAGGTGGCGGGCGCACTGCCCGCGGTCTGCTGGCGGTTGAGGTTTTTTGCGAGTTCCTGGATTTCGGTGTTAAGTTTCTGTCGGTAGGCGAGCAGCTCCCGATAGCCAGGGTCGGCGTTCAGGCGTTCAACGGCCAAACGTTCCCGAAAGCGGCCAAGCCGGGCTTCGACTCCATCCAGTTCCTGTTTTTTTTCTTCCAGACGACGGGCCGTGTCGTTGTCGCCCCAACTCTTTGATTGCTGCCAGTCAACTTGCAGCCAGCCTAGATATTTTCCCTGGGGGGCGGTCTGGCAGAGCAGCGTGTTGCCGGCCTGGAGCGGGGCCAGGTTGGCTCCGGAGGGGAAGGCCTGGATGAGTAAATGGACAGCCGGCATTTCCTTGGCGATCAACTGATTTTCCGTTTGCGTGTTGTCGGTAAGCAGGATGAGCAGATCGCATTCCTTGCTGAGTTTTTCGACAATCGGCAACAGGACCTCGCGCCAGGGTTTGATGACCACGTCCTGGTCGGCCGGCAGTGAGGCGGCGTCCGCCGCGGTCAGGCCGATGATGCCGACGGCAAGTTTGCCGGCCTGGCGGACAATGTAACCGGGAAACAGCGGGGCACCGGTCGACCGGCGCGTCAGGTTGGCGGAGAGCCAGACCAGACCGGTCCGCCGGACTGTCTCCGCGAGGAACTCGGGGCCGGCAGCCAGATCGTTTGCCCCGATCCCGACTGCATCGTAACCCATGATGGCATACGCCTCGGCAATGCCGAGGGCTGTTGCTTTGGCCTCTTCAGCCTCGGCCGGGGCAAGGAGCGGCGACTTGAACAGCAATCGGCCGCCGTCAACGGTCAGGACAGGCAGGGTTGTTTCCCGGCGAATTTTCTCAAGTTGATATGCCTTTTTGGACAGACCGCCCAACTGGCTGGATTTTCAGCCGCATGGTTCGAGTTCGCCATGAACATTGTTGCTGTAAAGGATCAGCAGATCGCGACCGTTGGTGACGGTTGCCGCGCCGGCCGGCCGGCCGACAACGGCCGTGAGCAGCAGCAGGATGAACAATGTAGCCATTTTTTTTCTTATTATTGTTGTCCGTTGCATGAGAGACCTCAACTGGCAGATCGGTTTGATTTTCGTTGTTTGAGAATCTGGCGCCATTTGGTGAGCCGGTCCTTGACCACGGCCTCGTAGCCCCGGTTAGTCGGTTCATACCAGGTGCGGCCGGCCAGTTCCGGTGGCAGATGCTCCTGTGCCGCCAGGGCGTCATCTTGGTCATGGGCATATTGATACCCCTTGCCGTAATCCAGTTCGCGCATCAGCCGGGTGGGGGCGTTGCGCAGATGCAGAGGGACCGGCAGGCTGCCGGTCTGGCGAATATCACGCAGCACCCGGCCGTGGGCCACATAGAGGGCATTGCTCTTGGGAGCGGTGGCCAGATAGACCGTGGCCTGCACCAGGGCCAGCTCCCCTTCGGGCGAGCCTAGGGTATGGTAGGCGTCCCGGCAGCTGATGGTAAGGGTTAACGCCTGGGGATCGGCATTGCCCACGTCCTCCGAGGCGAAACGAATTAAACGGCGGGCAATGTAGAGTGGTTCCTCGCCGGCGGCCAGCATCCTGGCCAGCCAGTACAGGGCGCCGTCCGGGTCGCTGTCGCGCAGGCTTTTGTGTAAAGCCGAGATCAGATTGTAATGCTCCTCGCCGCCGTCGTCGTAGCGCAGACTCGTGCGCTGGCTCGCCTCCCGCACTGTCTCCATGGTGATCATGGTCGGCGCGCCGACCGAATCGGGCAACGCCAGGCTGGCGGCTACCTGCAGGTTGTTGAGGGCGCGCCGGGCATCGCCGTCGGCCATGGCGCAGAGATGGTCAAGTGCCTCGTCGCTGATCTGCATCGGCCGGGCGCCAAGCCCGTACTCGGCATCGGTCAGGGCCCGTTGAAGAATGATGCGCAGATCAGCCGGCGCCAGCGGTTTCAGCACCAGGACTCGGCAGCGGGAAAGTAAAGGGGCAATGACGTGGAAGGAGGGGTTTTCCGTGGTGGCGCCGATCAGGGTCAGCAGGCCGCTTTCCACGTGCGGCAGAAAACCGTCCTGCTGGCTTTTGTTGAAACGGTGGATTTCGTCCACAAAGAGAATGGTGGCGATCCCGTCCTTTTCCTGTTTTTCCCTGGCCTGCACCACGATTTCCCGGATTTCCTTGACCCCGGCCAGCACCGCCGAGAAAAAGACAAAATCGGCGCCGGTGCTTCTGGCCAGGATGCGTGCCAGAGTGGTCTTGCCGGAGCCGGGTGGGCCCCAGAGCAGGAGAGAAGGGATACTCTTCTGGTCGACCAGCCGACGCAGCAGCCTATCCTGGCCGAGAAGCTCCTCCTGGCCGACAAAGTCGTCCAGTCGCTGCGGCCGCATGCGTTCGGCAAGCGGTGCGCTATGTTGGATACCATCGCTCATGGTTGGGTCTGGCAGGTTCATGATTACGGTATCCGCTGAATTGAGCGGTTTCTTTTTCGGCATAGAGCTAGCGTAATGCAGAAGCCTGTTGCTTGTAAACGGTTTTGCCGGATAGCATTTCAAATGCAGTGATCGCGCAACTCCTGCCATTTTTTATCCAGTCGCTTGGCCGACACCGGCACGGCGGTTTTCACCTCCGGGGCGAACAGGGAGACGGCGAATTCTTCGACCAGCCGGCGATATTCCTCGACCATTTGGCAGCATTCCGGGGCCGGATCAACCGGCTGCCACTGTTCCAGACGTGCGAGAAAGGGCGCAAGCTGAGCCGCCTTAGCCAGATCCTTGTCCGGCGCGACATGGGCCCGCTCGGCCCGGATGCGCAGGGCCTTGAAATAGCGGCCGGTCGCTGCCAGTCTCTCCCGGTCAAAGGTTTGCAGGAAATCGCCGGGCAGGATGCGCGTGACCTGCTGCTTCAGGTCGCGGCTGCGAGCCCGGCCGGCTGCGCCGTTTATAGCTGCGAATCGGTCGATCATTGCAAGGGTCTCCCGGCGCTCCGCCAGGATCGTCCGGATTTCCGCGAGAATCGCGTTGCCCGCAGCCAGCAGACCGCGCGTTTTCACGTCGTCGATTTTGCTGAAAAAGGTCGTTCTGTCAGGCAGCAGGCCAGTGCGGCAGGCGAAAATTTCCTCCAGAATGAACCGGAAGGCCTCCTCCAGCAACTGTTCGCGGCCGGCCAGCCCTTCATGCAAAAGCCAGCCGGCGGTTTTATCGGCGAGGAGCGACTGGCAGCTTTTTTTCAAGATAGGAAACTGCTGGGGAAAATAGTTGCGATAGAGCTGCGGCAGGGCCTGGCGGCAGGCGAGGCGACCTTCCTCCGGGTTGGTGAACAGGCGAAGGGCAACCTTGGTCTGTTCTTCAACCACCAGGGCGGGGAAGGCAAAACCGCAGAGATCGCCGTTGGCGTTGGTGAGCGGAATCCGGGTGGGGAGTTCGTCAAAATCCCAGGCCGTGATATTGTCCCGCTCCCAGCGTTGCCGGATGGCGGCAGTGGTCTCGTCAATCACCGGCTGTTGCGGTTGGCTCGCGACCAGGCTGTTCAACTCGGCAAAATTCCGGGTGGTCATGAGCAGGTTGCCCTGGCCGTCGATTACCTGAAAGCGCATGCGCAGATGCGGTGGCAGTTCGGTGGTCAGCCACTGGGCACGGGGAACGCGCAGGCCAAACCTGCGAAGCACCGCCTGTTCCAGGGCCTGATACAAAGACGGGAAACCTTGGTCAGGATGCAGTTGGGCGGCCAGTTCGCGGGCGGTATGCTGGACGGGAATCAGCTGTTTGCGGATGGTCTTGGGCAATCCCTTGAGCAGGCAGGTGATCTTGTCGGGCAGCAGGCCCGGCACCAGCCAATCAAAGGGTTCGGGGCAGAGTTGGCCGAGCAGTTCGAGCGGCACAATGGCCGTCACCCCGTCGTCCTCAATGCCCGGCGTAAAGCGATAGACCAGCTCCAGACTAAATTGACCGGCCCGGATGGTTTCGGGAAATTCGAGGAGCCGGGCCGCTGCGGGCGGCTGCTCGACGAGATCCGCCTCGGTCATCTTCAAAAAATCGTCGCTGCCTTGCGCCTTGAGTAAACGGTTTAACTCGGCCCGGTCGCAGACATCGCCCAACCGTTCGTCATAGAAGCGGAACAGGGTCTGGTCGTCGGCCAGAAAGCCGCGCTGCCGGAGCTTTTCTTCCATCTCGCTCAAACGGGTCAGCAGTTCATGGTTGTGGTCGAGAAAGTCGTAGCGTCCACCCAGCTCACCCTCAAGCAAGGCGGTTTGAATAAAGATCTCTTTTGCCTCCCGGCGGGCGGCCGGGCTGATGCGGCTGTAGCTTGCCTTGCGGCCGGCCACGATCACCAGACCGAACAGGGCGACCTTTTCGTCGGCCACCACCTGGCCGCGTTTTTTCTCCCAGCGCGGCGCGGAATAGGACGACCGGCATAACGATCCGGCCAGGGGTTCGAGCCATTCCACCCGGATGTCGGCCACGGTCCTGGCATAGAGCCGGGAGGTTTCCACCAGTTCGGCAGCCATGATCCAGGCGCCGGCTCGGTTGAACTGGTTGGAACCGGGGAAAATGACAAGTTCCTTGCCCTGGGCGCCCTGGTAGAGATTTTTTGCTTTTTTCATGCCGATGTTTCGCAGAAAACCGCTCAGGATCGCCTGGTGGATCGCCGCCTGGGTGGCCGGCACGGTATTGATCGGAAAATCGCCTTCCTCGGCCAGGATGGAGTTGAGCTGTTCATGGATGTCCTGCCACTCCCGCATCCGCTGATAGGAGAGATAATGGGTCAGGCAGAACTTTCGGAGCCGGGCTCGGCTTTTTACCTTAGCCAGGGTCTGGTGAAAGGTGTCCCAGATCGCCAGATAGGAGAGAAAATCCGAACCGGCCACACTGAAGCGGGCATGAGCCGTCGCAGCCTCCACTTCTTTTTCCGCCGGCCTGACCCGGGGGTCCTGGATGGTGAGGGCAGCGGCGATGATGGTCACTTCACGCAGGGCGTTGCGCTCCTTGGCCTCGATGACCAGACGGGAAATTCTTGGGTCGAGCGGCAACCGGGCCATCAACCTGCCGCGGGCAGTGAGCCGTCTTCTGCCGCCGGCCGTTTCCAGAGCGCCTAGTTCGTGGAGCAAGGCATAACCGTCCCGGATGGCGCGGGGGGCAGGGGGGTCGATAAAGGGAAAAGCGGCCGGTTCGCCCAAATTCAGGGCCAGCATCCGCAGGATGACCTCGGCGAGATCGGCCCGCCGGATCTCAGGCTGGGTGTATTCCGGCCGGTTACGATAATCTTCCTCGGAGTAGAGGCGGACGCAGATGCCAGGTGCCACCCTGCCGCAGCGACCCTGCCGCTGGTCGCAGCTGGCCCGGGAAACCGGCGTCACCGGCAGGCTCATGGTCCGGGCCCGGGAGTTATACATGGAGATGCGGGCTAGACCGGTATCCACCACATAACGGATGCCGGGCACCGTGATCGAGGTTTCGGCCACATTGGTGGCGACCACGATTTTCTGCGTCCGCTGCGGCCGGAATATTTTTTGTTGGTCCGCGGTCGGCAGCCGACCGAACAGGGGCAGGATCAAAGGCGCCTCACGAAGGGTGCCGAGTTCTTTGGTTAAACTGTCGACCGTCTCCAGAATATCCCGCTCGGTGGGCATGAACAACAACATATCGCCTGGCTTTTCGTGACGCCGCAGATCAAGAACGGCCTGAACCGCCCGGTCGATGTGCGAAACCTCCTCTGCATCGTCGGCAATCGATTCCGGCGGCAGATAGCGGGTCTCTACCGGAAAGGCGCGGCCAGCAACCTGAATCACCGGTGCTTTATTGAAATGGTTGGCGAATTTTTCCGTGTCAATGGTGGCCGAGGTGATGAGTATTTTCAGATCCGGCCGGCGGTCGAGCAATTGCTTCAAATAACCCAGGAGAAAATCGATATTCAGGCTCCGCTCGTGGGCCTCGTCGATGATCAAGGTGTCATAGGCCGCCAGGGTCCGCTGGTGCTGGGTTTCGGCCAGCAGGATGCCGTCGGTCATGAACTTGATCCGGGTCCGCTGATCGGTGCGGTCCTGAAAGCGGATTTTGGAGCCGACCAGATAGCCAGCCTCGCCCAGTTCCTCGGCCAGGCGCGCCGCCATGGTTAGCGCGGCGATGCGGCGCGGCTGCGTGCAGCCAATCAGTTTCTTTACGCCGCGGCCGGCCTCCAGACACATCTTGGGCAACTGGGTGGTTTTGCCGGAGCCGGTGTCGCCGGCCACGATCACCACTTGGTGCGCATGGATTGCCTTGATAATTTTCTCTTTTTGAGCGACAATGGGCAGGTCGTCAGGATAGGGAATCGCGGTGATCATCAGGCGAACTGGTGCTGGTTGCTGGACTGGGAATCGGACCGATTGCTTCTGTTCCCCATCGTACCATGAAATTTTCAAAACACCTAGCTTCAGGAGAAGACAAACTATGCGGGTTCGCAAAGCGGTTATTCCGGTGGCCGGATTGGGCACCAGGTTTCTGCCGGCCACCAAGGCCATTCCCAAGGAAATGCTGACTATCGTCGATCGGCCGACCATCCAGTATATTGTCGAAGAGGCGGTGGCCTCGGGAATCGAGCAGATCATTCTGGTCACCAGCCAGGGCAAGTCGGCCATTGAAAATCATTTTGACTACGATTTTCAACTGGAGACTTTTTTAAAGGCCAAGAATAAATTTGATCTCTGCGAGGAGGTCAGCCACATATCGAATCTGATCGACATCGTTTCGGTCCGCCAGAAAAAACCCCTCGGTCTGGGGCACGCCATCTGGACCACCCGCAACGTGGTGGGCAACGAGCCTTTTGCCGTGCTGCTCGGCGACGACCTGGTGCAGAGCCATAAACCCTGCTGCCAGCAGATGATCGATCTGTTCGACGATGTCCAGGAATCGATCGTCGCCATCCAGCGGGTTTCCAAGGAGCAGACCCGGAATTACGGGATCGTCGAGGGCGAGCCGGCCGAGCGGCCACGGACCTTCAAGGTGGAGCGCATGGTGGAAAAGCCGGCGCCGGGCACCACCAATTCCGACATGGCGATCATCGGCCGCTATATCCTGCGGCCGGAGATCTTCGATATTCTAGACAAGACCACGCCGGGCCACGGCGGCGAAATCCAGCTTACCGATGCCCTGCTCGCCCTCTCCAGGCAGCGCTCCATGTTCGCCTACGAGTTCGAAGGCACCCGCTTTGATGCCGGCGACAAGCTTGGCTATCTGAAGGCGATCGTTGCCTTTGGCCTGCGGCATACGGTCTTGGGCGGCGATTTCAGAAGACATCTCAAAGAGGTGGCCGCAAATCTATGACCTACCTGGAAGTGGCGGTGGCAGCCCCTCTTGACCATACCCTGACCTATGCCCCGCCTTCTTTCTGCCACACGGTACTGGTGCCCGGCCTGCGGCTGCTGGTGCCTCTGAGCGGTCGCCTGGTGACCGGCTATCTCCTTGGCCTGACCGAACAGGCGCCGACTCCGGCCGTTCGGCTCAGGCCGGTTGCCGATGTCCTGGATGACGCCCCGCTCTTTCCAGAAAGCCTGATTCCGTTTTTTCGCTGGATTGCCCGCTATTACCAGTATCCGATCGGCGAGGTTATCCGGGCGGCCTTGCCTGGTGGCCTGGTGGCAATGAGCGGCCGGCGGCTCATTTTGACCGAGGCGGGCCGCGTACAGCTTGCCGGCGTTGGCGTTGACCAAGCATGGGCCGCGCCGCTTCTTGCCAAGGGCGAGCTGGCGCCAGCCGCCAGCCGGCGGCTCTGGCGGACCGGGGCGCGTACCGTGCTGCAGCAGTGGGAACGTGACGGCCTGCTTGAGATCCGGCAGGAGATTGTCCAAGGCAAGACCCGCGGCCGGACCGAGTCCTGTGTGGCGCTGTGCGATCCGGACCATGTTTCTGCGATTAGCGGCCTCAAACCCTCTGAAAAAAAGACCCTCGATTTGCTCGTGCAACTTGGCGCCGGTCTTGTTGTTGACCAGCCCATTGTCCCGCGCCGGGAGCTGACCAGGCTGTACCCGGGCGCGCAGCGCGCCCTGTCGGGGCTCGTTGCGAAAAATCTTATCCGCCTCGAAGAGCGGCCAGTCTACCGCGATCCCTTTGGCGAGGTGCCGCCTGTTTTTCCGAGACCCGCCTGTTTAACCGACGAGCAGGAGAATGCCCTGGCCCAGTTGTTGCCCGCTATCCGCCAGCACCGCTTTGCTCCGTTCCTCCTGCATGGGGTGACTGGCAGCGGCAAGACCGAGGTCTACCTGCAGGCGGCTTCCGTCGCGCTTGCCGAGTCGCGCAGTGTCTTGGTCCTGGTGCCGGAGATCGCCCTGGCCGCTCATCTGGAGGGTCAGTTTCTGGCGCGGTTCGGCGAGCGGGTAGCGTTGTTGCACAGTGGGCTCTCCGCTGGCGAGCGGTTTGACCAGTGGACAAGGCTGCTGCGCGGTCAGGCCGCCGTGGTGATCGGCGCTCGCTCGGCGGTGTTCGCCCCGCTGCAGGATCCTGGCCTGATCATCGTCGACGAGGAACACGATGGCGCCTTTAAGCAGGAGGAGGGCTTACGCTATCAGGCCAGGGATCTGGCCGTGCTCCGGGCCAGCCAGGTGGGAGCCACCGTGATTCTCGGCTCTGCCACGCCATCGATCATCAGCTACCAGCATGCAGTGAGCGGCAAATACCAGCTGCTGAACCTGACCAAACGGGTGGAGGACCGGTCACTTCCCGCGGTAAAGATCGTCGATCTGCGGGCGATCAATACTGTATCCGGGCAGCCACCGCTTTTTGCCAACGAACTGGTTAGCGGCCTGCGCGACAATCTGGCGCGGGGCGAACAGAGTCTGATCTTTCTCAACCGCCGCGGCTATGCGAGTCTCATGTTCTGCCGGGCCTGCGGCCAGGCCATCCAGTGCAAACATTGCCAGGTGAGTCTGACCGTGCACAAGGGCCGTGGCGAACTTCTCTGCCATTACTGCGGCCATACGGTGCGCAGCGGGGCGCTCTGTCCCAACTGCCAGTCCGACGAACTGATCGAGGTCGGCTTCGGCACCGAGCGGCTTGAGGCGGAATTACGGAAGCTCTTTCCTCACGCCCGCCTGGCGCGTCTGGACCGGGATACCTGTGCGAACCGCAAGGACTATCTGGCCGTGCTTCGGGCCATGCATGAACATCAGATTGATATCATGCTGGGCACGCAGATCATTGCCAAGGGCCACCATTTTCCTTTGGTGACCCTGGTCGGCATTATCTGGGCGGACGCCGGGCTGGGGATGCCGGATTTCCGGGCTGGCGAGCGGACTTTTCAGCTTATTTCCCAAGTGAGCGGCCGGGCCGGCCGCGGCGAACAGCCGGGTCGGGTGATCATCCAGACCTTGCAGCCCGACCATTACAGCATCACCTTGGCCAGGGAACACGATTACCTGGGGCTGTTCAACCGGGAAATCGCCCTTCGGAAGAAACACGGGTTTCCGCCCTATTCAAGGTTGATCAACCTGCGGATCGAAGGCGAGAACGAAGATGCGGTCCAGGACGCGGCTCGTCATCTGGCGCACTGCGCCAAGGGGTTGTGCCGGAACGGCGGCCGGCGGGTCGAAATTCTGGGGCCGGCGCCGGCACCCTTGGCGCGGCTGCGCGGCCGGTACCGCTGGCAGTTTCTCCTGAAGGGCGACGACCTGGAATCGCTCCATGCCCTGGCCGGCCATCTGCTTCACGAAAAACCGGCCGGGGACGGGTTGAGGGGGGTGCGGATTTCAGTGGATGTGGATCCGGAGAACATGCTCTGAAATGGGGGGATAATTCGCTTCCTTGCCGATGCGGGGCGGCGGATCGCTGTTTTCCCTTGACAGGCCTTGAGAAATCATTGTATCAATATAATTACTTACATCGTCAGAGATGAGAAAATTCAACGAAAGCGATGGGGTACAGATGCGACAATTTGTCTGCGGCTTGCAAAGGTGATCGAATGATGCGTTTTGTTCAAAAAAGCTTGAGTAGAAAAATTCTGACAATTCTGACCGTATCGCTTGTAATCCCCATCAGCATCATCATCTATCTATCCGCGTCATTCCAGGCCCGGAACATGATCAAGGAAATGACCGTGTTCGGCAACGAACTGGCCCATGCCATGTACGCCGGCATCCGCTATCCCATGTCTGTGGGCGACAGCGCCGCGGTCAGTAAGCAGCTGCTGGACATGCGGGAAAAGTTGCAGGACGTGGATGTTTACGTCACGGACTATGCGCAGCAGATTGTCTATGGCACCCGGAGCGAACTGATCGGCAAAACTGTCGACAACGAGATCTACAACCAGGACTACTGGCGGAAAATACAGGAGAGCTTTCGAGCCGTGGGCGAAACGCAAATCACCTTTGAGGAGAAAATCGGCCCGAATCGCTTTCTGACCACGGTGCAGCTTTTGCCCAACCAGGTGGATTGCCACCACTGCCACGGCGCCACTCAGGACATCCTGGGCAGCATGGTCGTGCGAACTCCCACCAACCACACCTATCAGGTTATCCGCACCCAGACCGGCCGGGTGGTCCTGCTCGGCCTGGTTGGCACCTGCATCGTTATTTTTTTGATCTATACGATGCTTACAAACCATGTGACCACGCCGGTGAACCGGTTGGGCGCCGACATGAAAAATCTGCCGGAACGGATTGCCGCCGGTGATTATCTGGCACCGGAACCATCCGGCCGGGAGGATGAGGTCGGCCACCTGGAGCGATCTTTTGGCGAGATGGCGAACGATCTGTTGGAAAAACGAGCGGTCATTGAGCGGACCAACCGGGAACTGACCACCATCAACCGGGAGCTTGAGGCCTTTGCCTATTCGGTTTCGCACGATCTCAGGGCACCACTCAGAAACATCGACGGTTTTTCAAAGATATTGCTGGACGATTATCAGGAAAAGCTTGATGAGACCGGCCGCCATTATCTCAACCGGGTGCGGAGCGGCGCCACCAAGATGTCGCAGCTTATCGATGACATTTTGAGTTTTTCCCGCGCCAGCCGGACCGAGATCAATCCCCGGGTCATCGACGCCAACAGCCTGGTGAATGAGGCGTTGCGTGATTTTTCCGAAACGATCAAGGCCCGCGACATCAACGTCCGGGTTAAGGATCTGCCGAACATCAACTGCGATCCGAACATGATCCGCACGGTATTTTCCAATCTCATTTCCAATGCGATTAAATACTCCCGCGATGTCGAACGGGCCGAACTGCTCATTGATTATGACGAGACAAACAAGGCCATCCGTTTCAAGGACAACGGCGTCGGCTTTGACATCAAGTATCAGGAGAAGATTTTTCAGGTGTTCCAGCGGCTTCATCTTCCTGAGGAATATGAGGGAACCGGCATCGGTCTGGCCATTGTCAAGAGGATGATTGAGCGGCACCAGGGTTCCATCTGGGCCGAGTCCGAACCGGGCAAGGGCGCGACGTTTTATGTGCGGCTGCCGGTCGCTTGAGTAAGGAGAACAACTCCGACGGCCGGGGTGGGCGGATTTGACGTGCGGCACTGTCGCGTTTGAAGAAACGACGTTATCAATTTTAAGGAGACGGAGGAAAATGATGCTGAGCAATCCCATGAAAAACATCCTGCTGGTGGAGGATAACCCCGACGACGTGGAACTGGCCCTGCATGCCCTGAAGCGGAACAACATCCTGAATCCCATCGATGTGGCCCGGGATGGCCAGGCAGCCCTGGATGTTCTTTTTGGCACCGGCGGCGACAGCCATCCTGAGGCACCTGCTTTAATCCTGCTCGACCTCAAGCTGCCCAAGGTGGACGGCATCGACGTCCTGCGGCGGATAAAAGACGACAGTCGGCTCAAGAATGTGCCGGTGGTTGTACTCACCTCGTCCAAAGAGGAAAAGGATATAGTTGAGAGCTACAACCTGGGCGTCAACAGCTATATTCGGAAGCCGGTTGATTTTGAACAGTTCGTGGAGACGGTCCGTTATATCGGGTATTACTGGCTGCTGCTGAACGAGGCGCCGGTCGTCCCACGATAAGCCCGGTTATAAGCTACGGGCGAAGAATGGCACCAGGCATGGAGCGGAATATGCGCAAGATAAGGGTATTGTTCCTTGAGGATAATCCCGACGACGTGGAACTCGAACTTTACGAACTCCGTAAGGGCGGTTTCGATGTCACCCATGATGTCGCCAGAAACCGGCAGGAGTTTTTTGAAAAAATTGCGCCGTTCGCCGCCGATATCATCATTGCCGATTATTCCCTGCCGGATTTTACCGGCATTGAGGCGATTCATGCCTGCCGGGAGTTGAAAATCACTGCGCCGGTGATTCTTATTACCGGCATGGGCAACGAGCAGGTCGCCGTGGACAGCCTCAGGGATGGCGCGACCGATTATATCCTCAAGAAGAATATCACCGGGTTTGCCGCCCGGGTCAAACGGGCCCTTGATATCTGGGCGGATCAGCAGACCATGGAAACGGTGAAGCAGGAGAAGGGCCGCCTGCAGCACCAGCTGTTTCAGGCCCAGAAGATGGAGACGGTCGGCCGGTTGGCCGGCGGCATCGCCCATGACTTCAACAACATGCTGACCGGGATCATGGGCTACACCAGTCTGTCGCTCAGAACGCTTGCCGATGATTCCCCGATCCGGAACCACCTGCAGATCGTGCTCGATGTTTCCAGACGCGCCTCAGACCTGGTTAAACAGCTTCTGATGTTCAGTCGGAAGATTCCGTTGGAACTCACCAAAGTCGACCTTAACGGCCTGATTCGTAAGAACGTCGATTTTATCCGGCGGGTCGTGGAGGAGACCGTTGAGATCCGACTTGATCTGCAGGAGGATCTGCCGATTATTTTCTCTGATGAAGGGCAGCTGACCCAGCTGCTGATCAATTTTGCGGTCAATGCCCGGGACGCCATGCAGGGCAAGGGTGTTCTCCAGTTCAAGACCAGACGCTGTCTGCCGAATGAACAACGCCAACTGAACGACAGGTTCGCCGGGGTCGATCAGGAGTATGTCTGTATCACCATCACCGATACGGGATGCGGTATCCCGGCCGGCGAAATCGACCGCATCTTTGATCCGTTTTATACCACCAAGGATGTCGGCAAGGGAACCGGCCTCGGGCTGGCCATTGTCTACTCCATTGTCACCGGCCATGGCGGCTGGGTTGATGTCGATTCAACGCCTGGCCACGGGGCCAGCTTCAAGGTCTATCTGCCGACCCGCAAGGCGTCTGACCCGGAACAGAAAGGCCGGGAAAGGGAACAAAAAGATGACGCCGATTTATGCCCCCATATCTCCCACACCCAGGAAACTGTCCTGCTGGTTGAGGATGAGGCGATGCTCAGGGATTTCTCGACCGATATGTTGCAGAGCCTGGGCTATCGGGTGGTGTCGGCCAGGGATGGCGAGGAGGCCACGGCAATATACCAACAGCGGCATCAGGAGATCGATCTGGTGATTTCGGACATGATCATGCCAAAGATGTCCGGCCTCGAGTTTTTTTCCAAGGCAAAGGCCATGAATTCCGACGTCAAGTTCATCCTGGTGACCGGCTACTGCCTTGAGGACATGAAGGGCAAGGTGATTCGCGACATGTCGGCGATCCTTATGAAACCCTACACCACCGAGAAAATTGCCGCGCTGATCAGGCAGGTTCTTGACGAGTAAGCCGTTATCACAAAATAACATCTTCATCTGGATGGCTCGACGGCAATAAGGAGCCGTAACGAACCACGCAGAAATGTGGATATTGTTTCGTAACGGCTCCTAAGGGGAGTCCGTCCGGAAGTCGGTCAGCGGCTGAGCTGGTCTTCGACGCTGACCTTCAGCCAGTGGGGATCCCACCATTCGATAGGGGTGACAAAGACACCGTTTACCAGGATGGCGAAGTGCAGGTGGTCACCGCCGGCCATACCGGTCAGGCCGCTCAGGCCAATCACTGTATCCCGGGTTGTCGGGGTGTCGACCGCCACATCGATCTGACTCAAATGGGAGTAAAGGCTGAAGAGTCCCTGGCCGTGATCGATGATTACGGTATTACCGTAGATGCCGAGATAGCCGACAAAGGCCACCTTGCCGCTATTGGCGGCCTTGGCCGGCATCCGGCTGGTGCCGGCCAGATCAATGCCCAGGTGGACCTGGCGGTCGATCTCCTTGTCCTGGTAGTAGTAAGTACGATGATCGGCATAGCCGGCCTTGGTGCTGCCAGGCATTCTGCCGAAGATTCCCTGCCAGAGACGTTCCGGCGCGGTTTTTCCGCAGATTTCCTTGATCTGTTCGCTGTTCTTCTCCCTGATTTTGTTGTTGATGTAGAGGTACTGCTCGACCGGTGTGCCGGTCATTTCCGGGTAGTATTGCATGAATTCCGGCATTTTCGTGTTCAGAAAATCATCCGAGATATTGATCCGGTCGCTCTTGGCCTTGGCGGGGAGCAGGTTCATGACAAAGCCGGTGGTGCCCTGGTTGCCCGCCTTGTCGCTTGCCGTGATCAAGGTTTTTTCTAGTTTAACCGTGTCGTACGCCAGACCGATGAAGGCGACGAATTTGCCGTCGCGGCCGTCGGTGACCGGAAAGCCCGGGTTGAAATTGCCGTTTACCATAACGCCATGCACGGTTGTCGGTTCCTGCAGGCGGTACACCACGACCCCGCTGCCGCCGGGCGCAATGTATCTGGTCGCGTCGATCAGGGTGATCTGCGGCGGGGTCATATCAACGGTGACGGGGATTTCCAATACTGTTTCGTTGCCTTTCAGCCAGCCCCAGAGGGAGAAATCCCGGACGGTGAACAGCAGGCTTGCCAGGCCGTCCTTGAGGCCAAGGCTGCGGCTGTCAACGACTATGGTTTCCTCAAGCTGGTTCGGGCCGGCATGGAAAGAATAGCCCTGCCGGGGGAAGGATTTCTGGTAAAGCTCTGATTTTTTATCGTTCTGTGTAAGGAGAATCGTGATGGATTGAATACCGCTTCTCTTGTCACTGACCGTAAACCGGAGATCCCTTTTGGCACCGAGTACAGAGAGATCGTCCGCGATGTTGACCTGCGGTTTTTCCATTTCAAACAGCAGGAAGAGTGCTGCGGCAACAGCCAGAGCGACGAGGCAGAGCACGGCCAGACCCAGGCCGAGTTTCTTGTTTTTTCCGAATAGATCCACGATGTTTTTTCCCGAAATTATACTTGATCTCAGCCGGCGCTGTCCCGAGGGCATCTCCGCCGACGCGTTTTTTGCTCTGGCTTCACATTATTGTTGAAGAGGAAGGGGTTGATTTCATCTCCGACTTCCAGTCTGGTTGGAAAGATGCGGGATTCTCAGGCGCCGCCCCAGATTATTTCATATTTTTTGTGCAGTAAGTCTTGCGAGGGCGCGATCACGAAGCGTTTGCCTGTTTCCCGCTCAAGGGTTTCAACGGTCAGCGATTCTTCCTTGAGCATGATGTCCGCCACATCAGGAGGCACCTTCAGGGTCACGCAATCGCCCGCCATTTTCCGGGCATTGCGGGTAACGGTCCGGAATATCTCGTAACAGACGGTGCGCCGGGATTTCATTTGCCCTATGCCGTCGCAGATGGGGCAGGGTTCGCACATGGCGCGGGCCAGATTGTCGCGATTTCTTTTTCTGGTCATCTGCACCAAGCCGAATTCGGAGAGTTTCAGGATGTTGATGCGGCTCTTGTCTTTTTTTACCGCCTCCTGCATGGTCTGGAACACCTTTTCTCGGTGGGCTTCGTCCTCCATGTCGATGAAATCGATGATGATGATGCCGCCGATATTACGCAGCCGCAACTGAAAGGCGATTTCCTTGACCGCCTCCATATTGGTCTTGAAGAGCGTTTCCTCAAAATCGTTCTTACCGACGTAGCGGCCGGTGTTGACGTCGATAGCGGTAAGCGCCTCGGTGGTTTCGATAACGATATAGCCGCCCGAGCGGAGCCAGACCTTTTTTTCCAGGGCACGGCCGAGTTCCACTTCAATGCCATAGGCGTCAAACAGGGGAATCTCTTCGCGATAGAGGTAGATTTTGTCGCGCAACTGCGGGATAAAGGTGTCGACAAACCGCAGGACCCTGGCATGGGTCGCCGGGTCATCGACTAGGACCCGGTTTGTCTGGGGGGTGAAAAGATCGCGGACTGCCCGCAGTGTGATGTCCATATCCTCATAGACCAGGCTGGGGGCCAGCGCTCTGGCGGCCATGGCCTGGATATCGCTCCAGAGCAGCAGCAGAAATTCCATGTCCGCCTCCAGGTCGCCGCGCGTGGCGTTTTCCGCGGCCACGGTACGGACGATGAACCCCTTGCCCTCCGGCCGCAGTTCCTCGATTTCTTTGCGCAGCCGCAGGCGGATCTCTTCGTTTTCAATCTTGCGGGAGATGCCGATGTGGTCGGTCATGGGCATGAAGACCAGATTGCGGCAGGGCAGGGTGATGTGACAGGTGAGCCGGGCACCCTTGGTGCCGATGGGCTCCTTGCAGATTTGCACGAGAATTTCCTGGCCTTCGATCAGCAGGTCGCCGATGGATTTTTCCGACTGCGGGAGTTCCAGGAGTTCCGGGGCGGTGGTTTCCGAACAACAACTGCGTTCGCGGTCGTTGCGCAGCAACCGCTGTTCCAGTTGGGCGGTGGTGAAATGCACGTCATCCACATACAGAAAACCGGTGCGCTCAAGGCCGATATCCACAAAGGCGGCCTGCATGCCGGGCAAAACCCTGACCACCCGGCCCTTGTAAATGTTGCCAACCAGGCCCTTTTCCTTTGGCTGTTCGAGATGAAATTCGACCAGATTGCCGTTCTCAACAAGGGCAATGCGGATCTCGTAGGATGTGGCGTTGATCATCAGGTAGTTATCCATGGAGCACCTTGTGATGGATTTTGGTAATATCAAGAAGCCTGTCGGTTGCCGGCTGGAAAGTAATACTATACCATGAAAGGCCGCACGGGGCAGCAGACTGTCGCGTTGTGTCGATCGGCAGGTTGCCGTCGGTTGTACAGGACCGGTTGCCAAAAGTCACTGTGTTTATACAAAACAATCGGTAAAGAGGAAATGGAAAAGTACGTAAGCGTCATCATCCCCACGTTTAACCGGGCGGAGTATTTGGGTGAGGCTATTGATTCGGTGCTGGCGCAGACCTATCCTTTTTTTGAGCTGATCGTGGTGGACGACGGTTCAACGGACCGAACCGCCGAGGTGGTTCGTTGCCGCCAGGCGGAAAGCCTGCAACAGATTACCTATCTGTGGCAGGAAAACCGCGGCCCGGCAGCGGCCCGCAACAAGGGAATCAAGGCCGCCTCGTTCGATCTCCTGGCTTTTTTGGATTCCGACGACCGATTCGACAAAAGAAAATTTGCGATTCAGATGGCAACCATGCTGGAACAGCCGGCCTGCCTGGTATCGCACACCGACGAGACCTGGTACCGGCGAGGCGAATTACTCAATCAGAAACAGCGACACCGCAAATCTGGCGGCGATATCTTGGCGCGTTGCCTGGAGCTTTGCGCCGTCGGCATGTCGACCGTGTTGGCCCGAAGAGGTTTTTTTGAACTGATCGGGTTGTTTGATGAAGATTTTCCCTGCTGCGAGGATTACGATCTCTGGTTGCGGGCCAGTAGCCAGATGGTTTTTCACTATATTGATCAGCCCTTGACCATCAAGCATGGCGGCCGTCCAGACCAGCTTTCCATCATTCATCGGGTCGGAATGGATGCGTGGCGGATCAAGGCAATCGTCAAGCTTCTCGACTGCGGTCGGCTCAATCCGGATCAACATTGTCGTGCCCTGGCCGAACTGGCGCGCAAATGCCGGATATACGGTAGCGGCTGCCTCAAGCATGGCCGTCAGGATGAAGGCCACTTTTATCTTGGACTGCCGGGTCGCTACGGATATGAAGAAGGCGGTGAGACCGGATGAACCAGGATATCCGAGATAACGGATCAAATGGATGATGACAATGACCACCGAAACCACATCGAATCCCTTTCGGGGTCGTGAGCAACCGGCCGCCATTCTTGCTGAGATTATTGTGGAGGAGGGCTGTCGCGAACATCCTCTTGCCAAGGAGATAATCAAACGGGCCGGCCTGCCGGTGCGTCTGCTGGCCAACGATCAATCAACCGGGTCAGCGGATCCTTTCTATGCCCAAAATTTATCTCAGGGAAAACGACAGCTGGTGCTTGCCAGAAACAAGGGTAAATTTCTGAAATCCTGCCCGGGCACCAGGGAATATCTGTGCTGCGGCTACCAGGTGCTGAATATCGGCATGAATTGTCCCATGGACTGTGTCTATTGCATCCTGCAGGCCTACCTCAATAACCCCCGGCTTTCTTTTTTTATCAACATCGAGGACATGCTCGTCGAACTCACCAATGCCCTGGGTCAGGATCGGCAACTATTCTGGCGGATCGGCACTGGCGAGTTCACTGACAGTCTGGTGCTGGACCGGTTGACCGGGCTCAGCCGGATTCTGGTGGAATTCATGCGTGATCAGCCCAATGGTGTTCTGGAACTGAAGACCAAGACCGTGGAAATTGACAACCTGGCCACGGCGGACCATGGCGGCCGCACCATTGTCTCCTGGTCTCTGAACAGCCCCTGGGTCATCGACCGGCATGAACTCCGCGCCGCACCGCTCAGCCAACGATTGAGCGCCGCGGCCCGCTGTGTTTCCTGGGGATATAACGTGGCGTTTCATTTCGACCCGCTCATCTATTATCCGGGTTGGGAAGAAGGTTACGAGGAAACCGTGCAACGACTGTTCGAAGCAGTGCCCAGGGAACGGATCGCCTGGATCAGCATGGGGGCGCTGCGTTTTTTGCCCAGCCTCAGATCCATCGTTGCGACCCGTTTTCCCAATGTCTCTTTCTTTTGCGAAGAGTTTGTGCCGGGCCTTGATGGTAAGTCTCGTTATTTCCGAACTCGGCGGGTGGCATTGTATCGCCATCTTCTGCAACTCATTAAGCGCCATGCCCATCCGGCAACCTGTCTCTATCTCTGCATGGAAAGCCGGGAAATCTGGCAGGAGGTCTTCGGATACTCCCCTGAAGATCAGGGCGGCTTGTCTGCCATGCTTGATCGAGCCGCCGGCTGGACGGTAGCGAGTTGATTTTTTCGAGAACCGTTCTTATTCTAGAGAGCATTGTCGGTTGCGACGCCATCAAGGTTGATGCAAGAAACAGAGTATTGTGTTACGAAAGAGAAGAAGTTTTTTTACCTCTTTTGAAATTCTTGAAACCCGTCGATACGATAAGGAGATGAAATGGTTAACAAGGTGATTCTCATAGGCAATCTAGGCGCCGATCCGGAAGTCCGTTACACGCAGAATGGCACGGCCGTGGCCAATTTCAGGCTGGCAACCACGGAAACCTGGAAAAAAGATGACGGCACCAAGGGTGAGGCAACGGAATGGCACCGGGTTGTTGCCTTCCGCCGGCTTGGCGAGATCTGCGGGGAGTATCTTGCCAAGGGCAGCAAGGTTTACATCGAGGGTCGGATTCGCACCCGTAAATGGCAGGACAAGGATGGCAATGATCGCTACACCACGGAAATCGAGGCCCGGGAAATGAAAATGCTCTCGCCCCGCGGGGCCGTCGGCGGGGTGACGGCCGGTGGCCATGACGAGGAACCCCCCATTTTTGAACCTTCGAATATGGGCGATGATGTGCCGTTTTAATATTGATGAAGTCGTGAACCGTATACGCGCGCTGAGACGCTGAGGCGCAGAGAAAAAACATCTTTACTTTAAGTACATCTGCGAGTCTTGCGCCTCTGCGGGATGCAATGATTTGTCGCGAAGCTGATGATTCCGGATCAGGTTGACTTATGAACTATTACGAGGAATTAGGGGTGACGTCCACCAGTTCCCCCGACGAGATAAAGAAGGCCTACCGGAAGCTGGCCATGAAGCACCATCCGGACCGGAATAAGGGTGACAAGACGGCCGAGGAAAAGTTCAAGAAAATCAGCGAGGCCTATGCCGTCCTGTCCGATCCCCAGAAGCGCCAGCAGTACGACACCTTTGGGGCCAGTGGTTTTCAGCAGCGTTACAGTCAGGAGGACATCTTCCGGGATTCCAATCTGGGCGACATCCTGCGGGAATTCGGCTTTGGCGGCACGGGCGGCGGCTCTTTTCGTACCTCAAGTCGGGGGGCCGGCAGCGGCAACCTCTTTGAGGCTTTTTTCCAGCAGGCGAGCGGTCAGGGCGTCCGGCAGCGCCAGCAGCACGTGAAAGGCGCTGATCTGACTTTCGAGCTGGCCATTACCTTAAACGAGGTCCTGGCAGGCGTGGAAAAAACCATTTCCCTGCGCCGGGAAGGTCATCTGGAGAATGTCGCGGTGAAGGTGCCGGCCGGCATCGAAGACGGGAAGAAGCTGCGTCTTACCGGCAAGGGCTCGCCATCACCCAATGGCGGGCCGGCAGGCGACCTTTATCTGGTGATCAGGATTCAGCCCCACGAGTATTTTGTCAGGGAGGGCAGCGACCTGCTGGTTGAGAAAAAAATTCCCTTCAGCGCCGTCTGCCTGGGCACGGAGGTCGCTGTTCTGTCCCTTGAAGGCAAGCAGTTGCGGATTAAAGTGCCGGCCGGTGTCCAGCCGCAGGCCAAGCTGCGCCTCAAAGGCCATGGCCTGCCCGCCGGACCCCGGGGACCGCGTGGTGATATCTATGTCACAATCGCGGTTGAGGTCCCCAAAAAGCTTTCGGCGGAGCAGAAGAAACTGATCCAACATCTGGCCGAAACCGGCTTGTAGACACATCTGGGGCGGTCTGCCGATCTGTCGTTCCCCTGTTATTCTAATAATTCTTATCCGCGTATTCGAGCCAGCCGCCGGCCAGAAGCAGATCCCGGTCAAAGGCATCAAGCTCAAAGCTAAAGGACTGCTCCCTGGTGCCGCCCTCGGCAGTTCTGCCGGTTACTGTCAGACGCCCCGCGTTGATATCCGCGAAAAGGGTTACCTCTTTACCCAGAGCGAAGAGGGCGTCGATATCCCTGCCGGACATTTCCAGGGCCAGCATGCCGCAGTTGAACATATTCTGCCGGAAGATCCGGGCAAAGCCTTCGGCAATCACCATATTGATATTGTTGACCTCCAGCACCCAGACCGCGTGCTCTCGCGAGGAGCCGCATCCGAAGTTGGCCCGGGTGACGATAACGCCGGCCTGGGCCATGGCCTGGGATTTCGGATCAAACCCTTCCAGCTTGAGGTCTTCAAGAATATAGGGCGCAAGGGCCTTCTTGGTGATTTCGGTAAGATATTTCGCCGGAATGATTTCGTCGGTATTGATATCGTTTCTGTCCAGAAAAAGTGCCGGACCGCTGAATTCTTTCATCGTGATTCTCCTCTATGATCAGCCGTTCATGTATGGCCGGGGATCAGCAATGTGGCCGGCCACGGCAGTGGCTGCCGCGGTGGCCGGGCTCATCAGGTGGACCATGCCGCCCTTGCCCATGCGGCCGTTGAAGTTGCGGTTGGTGGTGGAGGCGCAGGCCTCGCCGGCTGCCAGCACGCCGTTGCTCATGCCCAGGCAGGCGCCGCAGGTCGGGTTGGTGACGCAGAACCCAGCGTTCATAAAGATGTTGATGATGCCCTCTGTCATGGCCTGCGCATAAACAGCCGGGGTAGCGGGCGACAGAATGCCGCGGACCCCGGATGCCAAACGGCGGTTTTTCAGGATTCCCGCCGCCTCCCGGAGGTCTTCGATCCGGCCGTTGGTGCAGGAGCCTATATAGACCTGGTCGATGCGGGTGCCGACCATTTCCGTCACATCCTTGACCTGATCCGGTTTGTAGCCAAAGGTGATCTGCGGCGCAAGCTTCGAGACATCCACGGTCAGGCTGGCCGCATAGCGGGCGTCGGGATCGGAATGCCAGCGGGTGAAGGCGTCGGCCGCCGCGTCGATCGTTGGGTATTCGTCTTTGATGAACGGCCAGAGATACTCGGCCGTTACCCGGTCCGGCAGGCAGACGCCGCAGGTACCGCCCGCTTCGATGGCCATATTGCAAAGCGTCATGCGCGATTCCATGGACATGTTGTCCACCACCGGGCCGGTGAATTCGATCACCTTGTTGGTGGCGCCGTTTACGGTTAACGTTTTGATGATGTGGAGGATGACGTCCTTGGCATAAACGCCGGCCGGCAGCGCGCCAATGATGTTGATCCGCATGGTTTCCGGCAGCTTGAAGGCGCAGACGCCTTTTAAAATGCCGACCTCCAGGTCGGTCGTGCCAATGCCCGCGGCAAAGGCGCCAAAGGCGCCATGGGTGCAGGTGTGGGAATCGCCCATGATGACGGTATAGCCGGGCCGGATGAAACCCTTTTCCGGAAAAAGGGCATGGCAGACGCCGTTGGCGCCAATATCAAAAAAATCCTTGATGTTGTGCCGCGCGGCCCAATCCCGGAGAATTTTCGCCTGGGTGGCGGTCTTGGAGTCCTTGGACGGAGTGACATGATCGATGACGGCCTTGATCCTGGCAGGATCGAACACCCGGTCCATGCCGCGCTCCATGAGGTCGGTGATGGCAATGGGCGTGGTGATTTCATGACACATCACCACGTCGATACCCAGGACCACATTCCCAGGGGATGGTGTGTCCCGGAGATGCGTCTCGAAGATTTTTTCCGTAATGGTTTTTCCCATTGCTGCATGCCTCCTTATTTTCGCGCGGATAAGTGCTGTCGACAGCCATATGATAGAAGGACCTTTTTTACCCAGCTTGCCCATTGGCGTCAAATGAAAAAACAGTTCCCGATGGTCTGTTATTATTTTAATTTGACGATGGCGGGCAACCATAATAGGCTGATATCCTGCAGTTGACGTGTGGTTGCCAGCCGGTTGTGCTAGGCGCCACAGGAAAACTATCTTGAAAACGTTCAAGAATGACGGGAGATTCCATGAATCGCATTTTTTTCGGTTGCAGCCTGATTGTTGTGGCGCTGTTGTTCGAGTTGGCAGCGGCACCGCCGCTTCGTGCCGCCCACGGGGTAAGCATCGATGGCCGGCTGAAATATCCTGCCGGTTTCAAGCAGTTTGAGTATACCTCTGAAAAAGCCGTCAAGGGCGGGCAGTTGCTGCTGCACGACATCGGCAGTTATGACAAGCTGAATCCCTTTACCCTGAAAGGCATGGCCCCGGCCGGTCTTGAGGAACTGGTGTTCGAAACCCTTGCCGTGCCCGCTCTGGATGAGCCTTTTGCCGAATACGGCCTGATCGCCAAGGATATCGAACTGGCGCCGGACCGCCTCTCCGTCATCTTCACCATCGACGAGGCAGCCCGTTTTGCCGACGGGACGCCGGTGACACCGGAGGATGTTAAATTTTCCCTTGATACCTTGAAGAGTGAGGCGGCGCATCCGTTTTATCAGTCCTATTTTCAGGACATCGTCCGCGCCGAGGTGCTGGACAAACAACGGGTGCGCTTCCAGTTTGCCAAAACCAACCGCGAACTGCACCTGGTTGCCTGTCAGGTGCCTGTGTTGTCCCGCAAATTTTACAAAAGTCATAATTTTGACAGTCAGGAGATGACAGCTCCTGTTGGTTCCGGGCCCTATCAGGTTGTGGAAATCAGCCCCGGCAAATCAATCACCTATCAACGCAACCCGGAGTATTGGGCCAAGGAACATCCGGTCCGTCGAAACATGTTCAATTTCGACAGGATAACTTATAAATACTATAAGGATCAGGTGGTGGCTGTCGAGGCCTTCAAGGCCCATGAATTTGATTTTATGTATGTCAACATCGCCAAACAGTGGGTCCGTGATCTGACCGGCCCGAAATTCGACAGCAAACAGATCGTCAAGGACGCCCTGTTGCATCGAAACAATGCCGGCATGCAGGGTTTTGTCTTTAATACGCGCCGGCCGCTGTTTGCCGACCGTCGGGTCCGACAGGCCCTGAGTCTGGCCTTTGATTTTGAATGGGCCAACAGCAAGCTTTTTTTTGATCAGTACACCCGTTGCGCCAGTTATTTCAGTAACTCGGACCTGGCCGCCACTGGTTTGCCACAGGGGCTTGAGCTCGCCTATCTGACGCCGCACCAGGACAAGTTGCCGGCCGAGGTGTTCAGTGTAGCGCCGACGCCGTTTAGTACCTTACCACCGACGAGCCTGCGGGAGAATCTCCTAACCGCCAAAAAACTTCTGGCTGATGCCGGCTGGCAGGTTCGGGACGGGCAACTGGTGAACAAGGCCGGGCAGTCGTTCACCTTTGAAATTCTGCTTGTTTCTCCCTCCTTTGAGCGGGTTATGGCCGGCTATGCCAAGAATCTTGAGAAATTGGGGATCAAGGCCAGTTACCGGGCCATTGACCCGGCCCTGTACACGGACCGGTTGAACCGATTTGATTTTGATATGGTGGTGAACGTCTTCGGCCAATCGCAGTCACCCGGCAATGAACAGCGCGACTACTGGCACTCAAGCGTTGCGGACCGGGAAGGTTCAAAGAATTTGATCGGTGTAAGAGATCCGGTGGTCGATGAACTGGTTGACAAGATCATTTACGCCAAGACCCAGGAAGAGCTTGTTGCCGCTTGCCGGGCCTTGGACCGCGTTCTCTGGTATGGTCATTATGTGGTCCCGAACTGGTATGTTGCTAAACATCGTCTGGCCTATTGGAATGTTTTTGCCAGGCCCGCGACCCTGCCGCGCTACTATTCCCCTCAGCAGGCCCTGATGACCTGGTGGTTCCAGGCCCGGTGAGTTGGCGCCTCTCTCTTATCGTGGCGGGTTCTCCGCCAGATCAATAACCTATCGGTGGGCCTGACTGACTGCTGTCGGCATATTGGCACATTGTGGTATTTTTTTGGGTGCGATATTGCCACATCGTGGTATATTGCGGCATCATTATCACAAGCATTACCCTCGGGGATAGTCCTGTTGTGCAGTCGTATGGCGCGTTCCTGTAGGTTCCTGCGTTTTGGAATCTGTCGTAATTTGTTTCTGGCCCGTTTTTTGCTTAAAGTGTGTGGCCGTGTTGTCATTGCACGTTGTGCATTTTGAGTTTGTCAAAATGATGACATGGGCGTGAGCATCAACCGGGAACATTTTTCGACACAGGGAGTCGGGCAATGAACAAGGAAAAAAACGAGGCTTTTACCCAGTATTTCGAAGCACGCGGCATCACAAAACCGATTGAGGGATGGAAGAGTATCAACAGTAAACGGCTGATCAACAGCCTGAACCGGCTTGATTTTCAGAACGGGTATCTGACCATCAATCTTAAACACCCGAGGTACAAAAAAAATATCTCCCTCAACGCCAAACCCCGCCCATGTGTTGACGCCAACCTGGACTGTCAGTGGGAACATCCGCAACAATGCCCGCCCGGATTGGGATCGTATGAACTGATCAGTTTTTTCCTCACCGATGGTTTGCATCAGATTTTTGTGGAACCGCAGGTGAGGGAGATAAATCAGCAGGGCGTGCAGCTCGTTCTGCCAGAGACCTGTTATGAGATCAGTTCCCGGAAAAACAGAAGGCATCACTGCAACGGGGTGCAGGCGCAGATCAGTCAGAATGGCGTGGTTTTCTTCGGCAGACTTATGGAATTCAGTTCGGTCTCCATGAAGATTGACATAGCAGAGGTGCCGGTTTCTCTGCTGCACAAAATAAACCCCTCCTTGCCGGTGAACATTATCCTTGTCAATAACGAGGACAGTTTCTACTCTGGTCAATGCACCCTTCATCGGCATGGTGGCGGCCGACGCAAAAGCATGGTTGTCTCACCTGTGGCCGACCGGATCCAGCGTTTTCTGCCCAAGGAATACCGGAGCATTCGCCAAAAGTTGACCCCGTCGCCCAGCCTTGTCTTTTTGCATCCCTGCACCGGCCGGAAAAACAATCTCCGGATGGTTGAAATGTCCGGTTGCGGTTTCTCGGTGGAAGAAGAGAGCGACAATGCCGTGCTGCTACCGGGCATGATTCTCTCGGATATCGAACTTGAGATCGCTGGATTTTTCAGGGTCGGATGCGTGGCACAGGTGATATACAGTAACAAGAATGATGAATCCGGGGTTACGTCATGTGGTCTGGCGATTCTGGACATGGAGGTGAAGGATCAGATCCGGCTTTCCTCATTATTACATCAGGCCAATGATTGCAACACCTATGTCTGCTCTGTGTCCGATCTGGAAGCGCTGTGGGAGTTCTTTTTTGAAACGGGCTTTGTCTATCCAGAAAAGTATGCGGTGATTCAGACTCAGAGGGATAGATTCAAAGCCCTTTATGAGAAGCTCTATGTCGAACATCCGGAAATCGCCATCAATTTCACTTACCAGGACAAAGGGAAAATTTATGGACATATGGCCATGTGCCGAGTTTACAGCCGCACCTGGATGATTCATCATCATGCCGCGATCAGTTCCGGTCGGAAAGCCGGTCTGTTGGTTCTTGAACAGGTAAGCCGTTATATCAATGAATTTCACCGGCTGCATTCCACCCATATGGATTTTGTCTCCTGTTATTTCCGACCGGACAACAAGTTTCCGAATCTGGTGTTTGGGGGATTGGCCAAAAAATCCAAGGATCCGAAGGGCTGTTCGGTAGATTCCTTCGCCTATTTCCATTACAAGAAGGCTGCGGTGCAGCAGGTGTTTTCCAATGGCTGGACCTTGAGTGAGTCTGGAGCGGATGATTTGATGGAACTGGAAGATTTTTATGAGGACATATCGGGCGGCTTGATGATCGATGCCCTGGATTTAGGCCAGGAAATGCTTGGCCATGATGAACTTGACAGAGACTATCTGACTCTAGGCCTGAAAAGGCAGAGGCACCTTTATTCGCTGAAGAAAAATGGCGAACTCAAGGCGGTGATCATGGTGAACGTTTCCGATATCGGGCTTAACATGTCGGATCTGACGAACTGTTTCCATGTGATTGTGCTTGACTCCGAGGAGGTTGGCGCTGATGAGTTGTATTATGCCCTGTTTCGGTTGTCGCACCACTACGAACATGATAATATTCCCGTTCTGATTTATCCGGCTGCCTATGCCGATGCACATTCACTACCCAGTGAGAAAATATATAATCTTTGGGTATTGAATATTAATCAACACAGCGATTATTATTTTAGGCACCTTGAGAAACTGTTGAGGCGTGTTCAATAACGACCTTGCCTCGAACCGCAGCAGCGGTGTCAACATATCGATGGAAGCGATGAGCGAAGATGGATGATCGGCCTTTGTACAGTAGCCGGATAATGGATAACTATCTTAAGCTTATCAAACGAAACTACAGCTTTATTAATGTTGGAGAGTTGTTGAGCTATGCAGGGGTGGAGTCTTATCAGGTAGAGGATGAGGGGCATTGGTTCACACAGCAGCAGGTTAACCTCTTTCATAAAAGGCTTCAGGAACTCACCGGCAATAAAAATATCGCACGCGAGGCGGGCATGTATTCCGTGTCTCCTGATGCGCTCGGCATGATGCGGCGCTACATCTTGGGGCTTATCGGCCCGCATCATGCTTATGAGCTTCTAGAGAAATACGCCAATAAATTTACACGAGCCACAAGCTTCAAGGCCAGGACCGTCGGTCGAAACAAGGTGGAAATTCTGGTAACTCCCAATGAGGGGGTCAGGGAAGAGCCTTTTCAGTGCGAAAACAGGTCCGGCTACTTTGAGGCGATCTCCAGAATATTCAACTATAAAATTTCCAGGATTGAACATTCCGAGTGCATGGCAAAGGGCGACAAGGTCTGCCGCTATGTCATCACCTGGCAGGAATCCCGCTCTGTCTTCTGGCTGAAAGTCCGTAATGTCTCGGCGGTTCTGCTGACCGTCAATTGTATTGCCGCGCCTTATGTCTTTTCCCATTTCATCGCCCTGTCGGTTGTGCTGCCTCTTTCCCTGGCCATTGTTGTCCTGCTCAGCTGGCATTCAGCGGCTCTTGACAACAGGGAACTGCGAGCAGCGGTGGAGAATCTCAAGGGTGCTTCTGACAATCTCATTGAGCAGATTAATGTCAACTATGACAACGCGCTGATGGTTAATGAGATCGGCCAGGCCCTCAGCAAAGAGATGGATATCGACGGCTTGCTGGCCAGGGTCACCGAGGTGCTGCGTAAGCGGCTCGATTATGATCGGGGTCTGGTGCTGCTGGCAAACGGTGACAAGACCAGATTGACTCCACGGGCCGGGTTCGGATACAGCAGCGAACAGTTCCGAATTCTGCAGAAGACCGGTTTTCACTTGGACCGGCGGGATGCGAGGGGCATGTTTGTTGTTTCTTTCAAGGAACAACGTCCGCTTCTGTTGAATGATATCAATGAGATGAAGGACGATCTCTCGGCCCGCAGTCTGGATTTTGCCAAAAAGATGGGGGTGAAGTCATTCATCTGCTGTCCGATTGTCTATGAAAATGAGTCCCTGGGGGTTCTGGCGGTCGACAACATCGTGACCAAGCGGCCACTGATCCAACGGGACATCAACCTGCTCATGGGGGTTGCCCCCCAGATCGGCATCAGCATCCACAAGGTCTGGTTGCTTGAGAGCAAATTGCGCCAGTTCCGCTCCATCCTGCAGGCCTTGGCTGCCACCACTGACGCCCGGGACCCGATAACCGCTGGCCATTCTGAAAAAGTCGCCGAATATGCCGTTGGGATTTCCCGGGAACTGGGCATGTCAAAAGACTACTGTGAGATGATTCGGGTGGCCTCCCTGCTGCATGATTACGGCAAGATTGGCGTTGACGACTCCATCCTGAAGAAACCCGGGAAGCTCACCGATGAGGAGCAAGAGGCGATCAAAACCCATGTGGTCAAAACTAGGGCAATTCTCGAACAGATCGATTTTGAGGGCCTTTACCGCGAGGTGCCGGAGATAGCCGGTGCGCACCACGAAAAACTCGACGGCAGCGGTTATCCCGACGGACTCCGGGGCGAGCAGATTCCCATGGGGGCGCGGATTATCGCCGTGGCCGATGTCTTTGAGGCAATTACCAGCAAGCGCCACTATCGCGACCCCATGTCAGTGGACGTGGCCTTTGAGTTTCTCTACAGGAAGGCCGACATCCATCTGGACAGAAGCTGCATCAGCGCCTTTGCCAGTTATTACTATTCGACGTCCAGGCTGAATGGGCAGGAAGGCTTCGTGGAGAAACGCTATGACTGATCACGGGTTGTCGGCCTTTTTGCAACCGTTCCCGAGGATGTGAAAACCGTCAAGTTGTCTCGAATTGTAAGCGTTCAGCAGTGCCGCAGATGCGCGAAAGCGGCCTGTGAGCTGTACTGGTGCTACGTGAACAGGCCGATGATCCCCCGAAAATTGGGGATAAACTCCGCAGCTGTGGCGCTGCTGAACGCTTACGGCTTTTTGCCCCGGCAGGTGATGATCGGCGAGTAGGTAAATCTTCTGGGGTCCGAGAAGAAGTTCTTGAATTCGTCATGAAATTCCGGATACCCTCCTGCATATTCCTTAAATTCATAGCCGATTCGGCCTGGTGCCACCTCCACCTTTTTTAGCCAGTTGAAGGCGTCCGCCTCCTTGAGATCGCCGTAGATCACATGATGGCCGGCCACCTCCACCCGGATATCCAGGTAATTCAGGTCGTAGAGGAAAGAGTAGAGTTTTCTGCCGGCATAGGGATCAAAATTCGCCTTATTCTGGAGTTCGAGCAGGAGCGCCTGGAGGGTGCGGTTCAATCGGTCGGAGAGACCGTAATGACTCAGACAGTTGTGGTCCAGGTCAACGAGGCAGAGAATGCCGCCGGGCCGCAGCATTTTTTCTATATTCTTTACGATGGCAAAGCCTTCCGCCAGATAGTATTCCAAGACAAATCGGACCCAGATAAAATCAAAGGAGCCAAGGTCGTCAAGCGGCTGGCGGATGTCCCGGCACTGGAATTGAAGTCCGTCCCCGGCGTAGTGCTCCTCGGCTAAACGGATCCTGTTTTCCGCAAAGTCGATGCCGATCACGCTGCCGCCCGGTTGGACCAGCCGGCGGAGGACAGCAGAGGTCTTGCCAGACCCGCATCCCAGATCGGCGACGCGCATACCGGCTTGAATGCCGGCCCAACCGGCCTGTTTTTCAACAGCCTGCTCATTGGTCTTCATGTCAAGACGAAGATATTCCTCGTCGCTTTCCATCAGATATTTCTGGTCTAGCTTCGGCATCACGACTCCCGGATGGTTGGTGTTCTGTGTAATGGTGCGCTGTATCCTCACAGGCAAAGGCGGAGGATTTCCGCGATGCGCTCAACCGAGTAATCGCCCATCCGCCAGATGGTCGCCTGCGTGCTGGCGTTTTTGGCGATTTCCGGGATGGTCGCAGCAGACACCCCGATACCGGCCAGGTCGGTGGGGCAGTCGATTGCGGCAAACCAGGCCTTGAGCCGGTCGATGCCTTGCGTGGCCTTGCTCAAATCGTCGTCGGCAACGATCTGGAAAACCCGTTCGGCAAATCTGGCCAGCCGGGCCGGATTTCTTTGCGCCTGCCAGGTGAGCCAGCCGGGGATCACCACTGACAGCCCGGCACCGTGCGGCACGTCGTACAACGCACTCAGGGCATGTTCAATAAGATGCATGGGAAAGGCAATTTTACCCAGGCCGGCGGCAGTCAGGCCGTTTAGGGACAGGGTGGCGGCCCACATAAAATCGGCCCGGGCCTGGTAATCGTTTGGTGCCGCGAGGATCCGGCCGCAGCTTTCCATGAGGTTGGCAGCCAGCCCTTCCATGAGTCGGTCCTGCACCGGGTTAAACGGCTCAGTTGTTGTACAGTAGCACTCCAGGAGATGACTGACAGCATCCACTGCGCCGTACGCCGCCTGGTGGCGCGGCACCGATAGGGTGGCGGTCGGGTCGAGGATGGAGGTCCGCGGAAAGAGCAATCGGTTGGCAAACCCGAACTTTTGGTTCGTCTTTTCGTTGGTTATGACCATGGCGCTGTTCATTTCCGAACTTGAGGCGGCCAGGGTTAAAACGCAGGTCAACGGCAGGGCGCCACAGACACTTTTCCTGCCGGTAAAGAATTTCCAGATGTCGTGCTCCACCAGGGCGCCGGCGCTGATGGCCTTGGCGCTGTCGATGACGCTGCCGCCGCCAACCGCCACCACCCCGTCGATTTTTTTTTGTTTGGCCAGCGTGATGCCGGCGTGCACATGCGACAGAATCGGGTTCGGCTTAACGCCGCCATGTTCGATCACCTCGAGCCCGGCCGCATTAAGGGCGGTCATAACCTGAGCGTAGACACCGTTTTTCTTGATACTGTCCCGGCCGTAAACCAACAGGACCCTTTTGGCAAGGGCGGCGGTCTCCGGGCCGATCTGCGGAATGGTGCCTTGTCCAAAAATTATTTTCGTGGGGTTGTGAAAAACAAAATTCTGCAAAGAGTCCGGCTCCGCTCGGTCAGGTTTTTTTTTAGTGCCTTAGAAATAATATTCTGCGCGTTTTTGGCAGAATATTATTTTGTGAAGGTACTTATCCCGTTTATCGGGGTGAGGTGTTTTGCAAATACTGTGGCAAGGTTGACGAATTCGGCCGGGCTCAGCGTCTCGGCGCGCGTTTGCGGACTTATGCCGACTATGCCGAGCAGTTCAATGATTTTCTGCCGATCGAGATCGAGGGAGGCGAGGCCGTTTAGCAGGGTTTTGCGTCGTTGCTGAAATGCGGCGTTTACCAGTTTTTTCAAAACATGCCGATCATGGGGCGGCTGTGCGGCCACGCGGGCCGGAACCGGCTGGAATTCGATGCGGACCACCACGGAGTCCACCTTGGGCCGGGGGTGGAACTGGGCCGCTCCCAGGGTCATCAGGTTCGTAACTGTCGCACTGGCGCCCAAGAGGACCGAGAGGACACCATATTCCTTGGTGCCGATGGCGGCAACCAGCCGTTGCCCCACCTCCTTCTGGAGCATGAGTACGGCCCAGGCAACCAGATCTTGATTGTCCAGCAGCTTGAAGAGCAGAGGGTTGGAGATTGAGTAGGGCAGGTTGGCGACGATTCTTAGACGTCCGCCGCTCTGGTCGGCCAGTTGCCGGAAATCCGCCTTCATGATGTCCTGATGGAGCAGCGTGACATTGGCCGGCAGATTTCCTTCCTCTTGTTGCCAATTGATGATGCCTCGATCGATTTCCAGGCCGATCACCTGTCGAGCCCGTTCGGCAAGTAAACCGGTGAGGGCGCCGAAGCCAACCCCCAGTTCGAGAATTACGTCCTGAGCGCTGATACCGGCCAGTGTCACAATCCGGTCGGCAATGTTGCGGTTAATAAGAAAATTTTGGCCCAGCTTTTTTTTGGGAGCCAAGCCCCGGGTAGCAAGGATTTTTTTTACCTTGCTTGTTTTCGGCATCTGATCAGTCATGGCAGTCTGGCAGGGTTGAATTCTGCTGGCCGCCTTGTTTCAGTGCGCGCCTTTTCTGGAGGGTTGAGAAAAAATAAAGCGAGAGAAAATAACCGGTAAGGGAGAACGGCGTGGCTAAAAGGCAGCCGCCAAGCACAAGCGTGGAGATGGCCTCCTGGCCGAGACCGCCGACCGCGGTTAATGAGTCCCGGAATCCGGCGTCATTGGTAATGTACTCCAGGGTGACCTGGATTTTTCCCCAGGACAGGTCGGGAGAGGTAAAGGCGCTGCCAAGCCGCCAGGAAAAATAGTATTGAAAAAAAAAGGTCAGAGGGTTGCTGACCAGAACAGTGGCGAGCAGGGCGGCCAGCTTGCTGCCGCGTAGAACAAAAGAGAAAACAATGGCCAGCACGGTGTGCAGGGGAATGGTCGGGGTGATGCCGATAAAGATGCCGACTGCAACTCCACGGGCCAGGTAGTGCGGATTACCCCTGAGACGCTGAAATTTCAGAAAATAGTATCGGATTGTCCGTTTTGGTTCGATTTTCATGCGTTCGGCCCGGGCCAGGCGCAGCCGGCAATGACCTTTGATCTGGAGTAGACATCCATGTCATACGCCAGAGTCTTGCCGGCCGTGAAATTGTGGTGGCCGGCCAGGGCGATCATGGCGCCATTGTCGGTGCAGAAACGGGGCAACGGCAGAAAAACTTTGAAGCCGTTCTGTTGGCCTCTTTCCTCGATCAGCTGACGCAGCCTCTGGTTGGCGGCAACGCCGCCGGCCAGGACGATGTTTTCTGCCCCGGTGTCTCTTGCGGCGCGCAGGGTTTTTTCGACCAGAACCTCGGCCACTGCTTCCTGGAACGAGGCGCAGATGTCCGGCAGGTTCAGATATTCAGCGGGCGGAATTTTCGTAGATGGTTGTTGCTGGGCAACGTAATTCACCACCGCGGTTTTGATGCCGCTGAAACTGAAATCAAGACTTTCCGCTTCCAGCCAGGCCCTGGGAAAGGGGATGGCCTTGGCATCGCCACGGGCGGCGAGGGCGGCAATGGCCGGCCCGCCCGGATAGCTGAGGCCGAGGAGTTTGGCAACCTTATCAAACGCCTCACCGGCAGCATCGTCACGAGTTCTGCCGAGCAAACGGTAGGAAAGCGGATCCGTGACTTGGAAAATACTCGAGTGCCCTCCGGAAACCACCAGCGCCACATAGGGGAAAGTTGGTTTGTCCGGGCCGAGGAACACGGAGAGCAGATGGCCGGCCAGGTGATCGACCCCGACATAGGGGATTCGTGTGGCCAGGGAGACCGCCTTTACAAAGGAGAGGCCGACCAACAGGGAGCCGACCAGGCCCGGGCCGTTGGTCACGGCCAGACCGTCGATCCGGCTCAGCGGAACTCCGGCCAGACTGAGAGCTTCCTGGACCACTGGCAGGATGGCCTCCACATGTTTTCTGGAGGCCAGCTCCGGAACCACTCCGCCGTATTTACAGTGCACATCGATCTGACTGGCAATGACATCGGAAAGCAGCACGGTGCCGTCTTTTAAGACGGCGGCCGCTGTTTCGTCGCATGAACTTTCAATACCGAGAATGAGCATTTGTTGTGGCACTCAGGTGCCTAGCTGACTAAACCAGCGGAGCTGGACTCTTTACAGTGCCCCCTTGAGGGGTATAAGGGACTCGGAAATTACCAATATACCATAACGCATCCCGTCTTCGGGCCATCTTTAGACTGTGCCTCAATCACAAAATCCTCGACGTAGCGCTGCTACGCCTGCGGTTTTGCTCAATCGGCCCAGCCAAATCTGACCCCAATCCGGGCGCGATCCAGGTACATTAGTAATTTCCGAGTCCCTAAGTCCCTTAATGCCATGAACATCTGAATGTCCTGTGGGCGTAAGGTTTATGAAATTTTTGACCGCAACCTGTTAACAACCAACGCATAAGGGACTAAAGGTCTGAAGACAGGCCGTCGGCGAGCGGATAGGATCCCAGCCATTCATAATAGGAGCAGACCTCTTTCAACAGGTTGCAACCCTCGACAATAACCTCGTCTTCCATATGTCCGACCAAGTCGATGAAGAAAAGGTATTTCCAGTGCTTACCCTTGATGGGCCGTGATTCGATTTTCGCCAGATTGATGCCCTTGTCGGCGAGAATGGCCAGGGCTCTGTTCAGGGTGCCAGGCCGGTCAAGCAGACCGATTAACAGGGAAGTCTTGTCGCGGCCGCTTTTTGAGGGCGAGTTGTTGCCAATCACCACAAAGCGGGTCACGTTGCCGCGATAATCCTCAATTCCTTTGACCACGACCTGCAGTTGGTACGTTTTGATGGCCAGGGAACTGGCAATCGCTGCGATGGAGCGATCCTTGGCCGCCATCTGGGCTGCGGCGCTGGTGCTGAACACCGGCAGGGTAGGGATGCCGGGCAGATTTTTTTTGAGCCACTCGCGACATTGGGCCAGTGGTTGCGAGTGGGAGGCCACGGTTTTGATATCGGCCAGATCCCCTGATTGGTTGACCAGGTTGTGGCTTATTTCAAGACGGACCTCGCCGCAAATTTTGACCCGGTGTTTCATGAAAGAATCAAGAGTGGAGAACACGGATCCTTCTATGGAGTTTTCCACCGGCACGATGCCGTATCTGGTCCGACCCCGTTCCACCTCGGAGAAAATGTCCTCAATGCTTTCCATGGGCCGGTAGAGGGCGGCATGACCGAAATATTTGACCCCGGCCAGATGGGTAAAGGTGGCTTCCGGACCCAGATAGGCCACATCGACTTTTTTCTGGGACAGCCGGCAGGTGGTAATAATTTCGTGAAAGATGCTCAGCAGCGCCTGTTCCGGAAACTCGCCATTGTTGGTCTTGGTCAGTCTTTCATAGATCTGCCGTTCGCGCAACGGGTCCCATTTTGACTTATTGGCCTGGGCCTTGAGGCTGCCGATTTCCTGGGCGCATTGCAGTCGTTCCTTCAGCAGGCTCAAGATCTGGTCGTCAATGGCATCAATCCGCTTGCGGACACTCTGCAGGGCGGAGTCGCTCGGTTTTTTCATCTTTTTTCCTGTCGGTTGTTGCTTAATCGGTGTGCGGGTATTTTGGGTGGTCTCGTAAAAAAAACATTGTATCCCGCAGAGGCGCAGGGTTCGCAGCGGTAACCCAATAAAGTAAAAAGATATTTTTTTCTCTGCGTTTCTGCGCGAGTATAAGGATATTGCGATTTCATCATTTTTGAGAGATGGAAAATTTAAAGCATCTCCAGCGAGAAGGAAAGAAAAAAGGTGGGTAGATTTTAAAATGGACTCTGCCTGCTGGGATATTGCAAGAATGTTTTTTTTACCGTACTGTTGGTGAGTTTTTGATGATCCCATTTTTGGCTCGGGGAAGGGTCTTGAGCCAGGTATTTCCATGGAGGACGCATGAAAGATTGTAAGGTTAACAAGACGTACGAAGAAATCAACGCCAGGATTAAAGCAGGCGAGGCGGTTGTGGTCAGCGCCGAGGAGATGGTCGAAATCGTTCGCAAGAACGGACCGGTGGAAGCGGCACGCCGGGTGGATGTGGTCACAACCGGCACCTTTTCGCCCATGTGTTCTTCCGGGGCGTTCATCAATTTCGGCCATACGACTCCGACCCTGAAAGCGGCCAGTGTCTGGTTGAACAAGGTGCCGGCCTATGCCGGTCTGGCTGCGGTGGATATCTTTATCGGCGCCACCGAACCGGCTGAGGATGATCCGCTCAACAAGGTATATCCCGGGGAGTTTCGTTATGGCGGCGGCCATGTTATCGAGGATCTGCTCGCCGGCAAAAAGATACTCCTTGAGGCCAAGGCCTATGGCACCGACTGTTATCCAAACCGGAAGGTCAAGATGGACGTCGGGCTCGATGATTTGCCCTATGCCCTGCTGGTGAATCCCCGGAACTGCTATCAGAATTATAACTGCGCCATCAACCTGTCCGACCGCACCATCTATACTTACATGGGTATGCTAAAACCGCATGGTAAAAACGCCACCTACTGCAGCGCCGGTGAACTGAGTCCGTTGATGAATGACCCTTATTACAGGACGATAGGCCTAGGAACCAGGATTTTTCTTGGTGGTGGCGTCGGCTATGTAACCTGGCACGGCACCCAACATAATCCGGCCGCGCTGCGCAGTCCGGGAGGGACGCCGACCAGGCCGGCCGGCACCCTGATGGTGCAGGGCGATCTCAAGACCATGTCGGCCCGGTGGCTGAAAGGGGTCAGCATGCAGGGCTACGGCACTACCATGGCCGTGGGCGTTGGCATTCCCATTCCGATTCTCAATGAGGAAATGGCGGCCTATACCGGGGTATCCGATGCGGATATCGTAACACAGGTCGTTGATTACGGTTTTGATTACGCCAATCGGGTCAGCCGGAACTACGGCGAGGTAAATTATGCCCAGTTGAAAAGCGGCCAGATCGAGGTAAATGGCCAAAAGGTGCCTGTCGCACCGTTGTCAAGTGTGGTAAAAGCCAGGGAAATTGCCGAAATTTTGAAAAAATGGATACTTGAGCGAAATTTTTTCCTGACTGCGCCGGTCGTGCCGTTGCCCTCTGCTCCGGGGAAAAAATAACCCGGATCAAAACCGGAGGATAATCCCTGGCTGTTACCCTTAAGAATCAATATGCCGCCCTGCGGCGGTCGCTTGGCGGCCATAAGCGGGTGGCGGTGGCCTGCTCTGGAGGCGCGGACAGCACTTTCCTGCTGCGGGCAGCCTGTGATTCACTGGGACGGGCTAATGTGCTGGCGGTTCTGGTTCGCTCTGCCCTGATTCCGGCCAATGAACTCGCCCGGGCCCAGGCAGTTATTGGCGCCATGGGCTGTCCGTCTCTGTTTCTTGACTGGGACCCTTTTGTCTGTCCGGAAGTTGTGAGCAACCCTCCGGATCGTTGCTATCATTGTAAAAAAAGAATTTATTCCCTCATGCGGGCGGGGATAGACCCGTATGAGATCACGGTTCTCTTGGATGGAACCAACCTGGATGACCTTGATGAGTATCGGCCCGGTCTGCAGGCAATCAGGGAGCTTGATGTCGCTATGCCGCTGGTCGAGGCGGGTTTGACCAAATCGGCAGTCCGTCGGCTGAGTCGGCAGGCCGGGCTGAGCACCTGGAACCGTCCTTCCGCATCATGTTTGGCCACCAGGATTCCTTGTGGCACCACAATCAGCGCTGAATTAATAAAGTTAATCGCCCAATGTGAAGAGCATCTGCTTCAGTTCGGATACGCTGGCTGCCGGGTCCGAATGGTGCACGGAAAAGCCCATATTGAACTGGCTGCCGGCGATCTGGCAAGATTCGTCAGTAGCCCTGACCGGTTGTCCACGATTGTTTTTTTTGCAGCGCATGGGATTCGCGGGGTGCTTGTTGACCTGCAGGAAAGAAAATTCAGATGAAAAATTGCAGAAAGAATTATCGATGTTAATTATTTCAATAAGTTGTATGCTGCGGGCGTGGTTTGAAAAATCCCAGTACTGGTACGGCCTGCGCGTCTGCATCACCCCTCAATCCGTGTCCTGGCGTGATTTTTTATCTGGGGCGCTAATTTTTTGTTTGACAAGCTAGTGATAGTTGGTTAAACCGCCATTGAAATCGTCAGTTGGCGTCTGGAAAGGGTTAATTAGTCAACTTAAATCACGAAAGGAGGAGAAAGGGGTATGAACAAGAGTCAATTAGTAGAGAGCATGGCATCTGCAGCAGCAATCAGCAAAGCCGCTTCCGAGAAGGCATTGAATGGGATGCTGGCCGCCGTGACTGCCGCCTTGAAGAAAGGTGACAAAGTAACACTTGTTGGATTCGGAACATTCTCCGTCGCGAAAAGGGCTGCCCGCCAGGGCCGTAACCCCCAGACTGGCAAGATGATTAAGATCAAGGCCAAAAAAGTTGCCAAGTTTAAATCGGGCAGCAAGCTTGCCAATGCAGTAAAGTAAAGAGAATCAATTCATAGACAGCCAGTTGAGGCAGGCCATTTCTTCCGCGGCGGCGGAAAATGAGCCTGCCTTCCTTTTTTGATTGAAAAATTACAGCCGACCATATAAATATGGCGTGGCTGATACGGCAGGCAGATGCCACACTTTTCTGCTCTGCCGCTTGCAACCGCAACGATAGAGAACGCATAGAGGCGGACCAGGCGGTACTGCTATTTTCTTGTGTGGGCAATTCGGTTGACTTAGGTCGGGACGTGGCTCAGTCTGGTAGAGCACAGCGTTCGGGACGCTGGGGTCGGAGGTTCAAATCCTCTCGTCCCGACCATTTCTTCTGATAAAGAAACACTACCCTCTGCTATCAATCCTACTGTCAATTCGGCTTGTTCCCGCCCTTCCTGTTGCGCCGGCCTGTTCCGACTCGTTTCTGACAAATGGTCAGATTCACCACACAAGGATCTATTCCGGGCCGAGTGCCCCGAGAGTACCCATGCCGGTGGTGACGTTTGTTGTTTTTTTCGTGACGAAAAGCGGCAAATTACGGTATTTTTTTTCTCAACTTTTCCATCGGCATTTTTTTAGGCAGACGAACTTGATTCCGGTAATCAGCCTGTGCGTATCGTTTGCAAGGGAGCGGCCTTGCCTGAAGCATAAAACTGAAAAACTGGGCATGTTTGTTGAATACGTCTGTTGACAATTATTTTTTTTTCTTGTTGAGTTGGGCAGGTACGTTTTTAATGCAAAGACCATGTTCCAGGAATAGAGATGATGGGCGTCGTGGAGTTTGTATCATATCAGCCAGTTAAACGGGGGCACTTTCCAGGTGTCGGCTTTTCCCTGGGAATCGTGTTAGTAGCTATTGTTGCTATTCTGTCCGGAACAGACCCGCTTATGGCTGCCGCGGTAGCCGGAAAGTGTGGTACGTGCCATACGATGCACAATAGCCAGAACAACGCTGCCTTGGTCCATGCCGGCACCGGTGCCAAATGGACTGCCGGCAGCCTGACGGGCGGCAGCAGTACTGATCCCCAGTCGTATCTTCTGACAACCGATTGCGTCGGTTGTCACTCGAACAGCGCTGCCGACACGATCATTACCGTGTCCGGAGCCCGTATCCCGATCGTTTTTAACAGCGTTGTGCCGACCAACCCCCTGGCAGGCGGAAACTTTTACTGGGTGGCAACGGCTGGTGGCAACGACACCACCAAGGGCCACAATGTCCGCGGGATTTCGGCGGCGGATAGCAATCTGGCTGGGCCGCCAGGACCGCCAGGCGCCGGGTGTGAGCCCTGTCATACAACATTGACCGCTGCTCCGGTTAAGCCTGGTGGTTTTGCATTTGTTATGAACGGCGGCTGCGAGGCCTGTCATGTGGCCCGGCATCATGCGCCCGGGTCCGGTTCGGTGGTGGTCGGCAAAGATGATGGCTGGTTTCGTTTTCTCGGGTCGACCATGGAAATGGCTGCGACCAACTCCAATAAAACCAACGCGGGCGTCACCGGCATCGAAGACCCGGACTGGGAACAGACCTCAGCGGCCAACAAGCACAACGTCTATAAGGGTACTGTCAATGTGTATATGTCGGGCGGAATGGGCTCCGGTTTAGCGGATTCCGCCGTCGGTCAGGTCTGTGTAGGGTGCCACCAGACGTTTCATCGGTACATGACCGATGCCGGGCAGTATTTGATCACCGGTTCCTGGATACGGCATCCGGCCGACGTGGTCATGCCCGATGCCGATGACTTCCGCGGCACCCCGCCCACTTCAACCCCGGCCTACAACCCAATCGCGCCGGTAGCCAAACAAGCGATAGTGGCTGGCGATCAAAATACCCCGACAGTGGCTCTGGGTTCCGATGTGGTCATGTGCCTTTCCTGCCACCGGCCGCACGGTTCTCCATACCCTGACATGTTGCGCTGGGATTATCGGAACGACTGCAAGGCCTGGGAGGGAGACGGGCTTCATCCGAACTGCGGCTGTCTGGTCTGCCATACTGCCAAGGATGATATTCTCTGACAGGAATTTGAAAGGTTGCCTCTAGCTTACGCCGGATTCTCCGTAAGGATCCGGCGTTTTTCGTCTTGCCCGGTTTGCCGGTTGGCGGATTATTCCGCGTCGTGTACTGCGGTAACCTCGCAATCGACGCGACCTTCCAGAAGAATAACCTCAAGGGCCTGGCCTTTGGCGGTTTGCCGACTGGAGCGGATCACTGCACCAGTATGACTGGCACGTACGATTGCATAGCCTCGCCCAAGCACGGCCAACGGACTGACAGTCTCAAGAATTTTGATCGTCTGGCGTAATTGCAGTTTTTTCCAGGAGAGTTGCGCCTCCATCACGCTCTGCATCTTTCGCACAAGTTCCGCAAACCATTGCTGTTGAAACAAGATCTGTTGCATCGGATTCCGTTTCTGCAGGCAACTGTTCAAATACTCCAGCTTGGTCCTATGCTGGCCCAGATTGTTCTGATAGGCGTGGTGCAGGCCGGTCCAGGTATGGTCAAGGCGCAGCATGAAGTGGGGGAGCAGGGTGCGGGGATCGCCCAAGATTCGTTTTCGGGTATCGGTATGCAATCGGCCTTGTGCGATTTTCCTCTGGATATTTTCGGTCAGCCGCAATTTGAGAGAGGTTACGCGTTCCTGGAAAAGCCGGCGATCCGGCACCAGCATCTCCGCGGCGGCCGAAGGCGTTGGGGCGCGCAGATCCGCGACAAAATCGGCTATGGTAAAATCTATTTCATGGCCGATGGCCGTCACGACCGGCAGGCGGGATGCGTGAATGGCCCGGGCCACCCGTTCCTCATTAAATGCCCAGAGATCTTCAAGCGAGCCGCCGCCCCGGCAGAGGACGATCACGCCGGTTGGCAGTCTGTGGTTCAGTGCGGAAAGTGCCTCGACGATATCGTTCGCCGCACCGTCTCCCTGAACCCGCACCGGTAATATCTCGATCGCCAGACCGGGAAAACGGTTGTTCGCCACCTTGAGAAAATCATGAACCGCCGCACCGGACGATGAGGTTATCAGGGCTATCTTTTCGGGGAACAGCGGAATCTTTTTTTTGAATCGTTCCTCAAAAAGTCCTTCGGCCGCCAACCGGTGTTTGAGTTGTTCAAAGGCGATCTGCAGCAGACCGGCCCCCACTGGTTCAAGATAATCGACAATGAGCTGATAATCGCCGCGCTGTTCGTAGACGGTAACCCGGCCCCGGCAGATTACCTGCTGTCCATCGCGGGGCGGTTTGGCCAGATATCGGAGTTGTGGCTTGAACAACACGGCCCGCAATTGCGCGTTTTCATCCTTCAAGGTGAAATAGATGTGGCCGGACATGGGTTGTTTCAGGTTGGAGATTTCGCCGCTTACCGTGACAAAGGGAAATTCCGTCTCAAGAAGACCCCTGATGGATCGGTTGAGTTCGGTTACGGTCAGAATACGAGGCGATGGGAGTTCAGGCATGTTGGCATTGAATGAAATCGACTTTTATCGGCCGGTTCGTTTCGCGCCGGGAACTAGGCGGCGGGGGATTTGTCTGATGATTATCGAGCCTCTTGCAAAATGAACATCTACTCCGATCGGCTAAAAATATCCTGCGCGGCGTCTTCCTTGTAAAATCGTCCTCAACGTAGCGCTGCTACGCTTCCGGGCGATTTCACAACTCATCCTTGCTCAGAATATTTTTTTCTCGATCTCGCTACGACGTTCATTTTGCAAGAGGCTCTATCGTTTATCGATTCTTACCATAGTCCGACGGCTTATGTCAGTCACTTAATGAGAACACCTCAGCGATCAGGCATAACCATGGCCACAACCCCCGATGGTCATGGCAGACCGGCTTGCGATGGCCTCTGTCTTCTGGTAAAACTCTGATGCTTTTTTGTCGAGTCAAGAGTATAGTACACAGCATTTTTTAGTCCCTTATGCGTTGTATGTTGACAGTTTGCGGTCAAAAAATCCGTAAGACTTACGTCCACGGAACATTCAGGTGTTCATGGTGCTTAAGGGACTTACCCGGCTCTGCTGGGTCCAGGGAAAGTGAGTTGCTTGTTATCGTCAGAACAAACCAGAAGGAACAGGATATGACAGAACCGAATGTCTTCAGCAAAAAGAATATAGCACTCGCCGCCGCCGGAACCGGCCGGGGACTGCTCGAAGAGTTGAATCTGCCGCCGCAGGTGATAGCCTTTATTCGGAAAAACAAGAAACAACTCCAGATCGCCGGAGTCTGTCTGGTGGTGGCGGCGTTGGCTTATGTGTTTTTTGATTATTACACGGAAGCAAGGCGGGATGAAGCCGCGGCGCTTCTGGTAACCGCTCTCAAGGAAGAACAGGTTGAAAAACGATATCAGGCGCTCGAAGCGCTTAACGCCGATTATCACCGAACCACATCGGCTGTCTGGGGCCGGTTGGAAATGGCCAATATGGACTACCAGGCAGGCAAGTACGAAGAGGCCCTCCAGAAATATGAGGAGTTGTTGAAAGGGCAAGCAGCGGACAATCCGTTGACTCCGCTGCTGCAGTACAGCATTGCCTTGACCAGTGAGATGAAACAGGACTATGACAAGGCGTTAGCCTCTTATCAGATTCTACTTAAAACCGCTGGTTATAAGGTAGAAGGTGCCCTAGGCGTTGGCGGAATTCACGAGATGCGAGGCCAAGTGGCCGATGCGAAAAGCGTTTATGAGGAATACCTGGCCTCCTCCGAGGTGCAGGCCGGTTCCGCCACAGAGGCTTTAGTTTTGGAAAGATTGGCCAGGGTGAAGGAAAATGGCGCGTCAGCTGCTGAACAGGACAAAAATTAAAGGATTCCCGGAGAACCGGCGTTTGTCTCATGGAGATCATCCGATCCACCGTTGAGATGGCCAACTGGGTCGACCGGCTGCTGGTCGGCGGTCGGACCATTGGGCTGGTGCCGACCATGGGATATTTCCATGCCGGCCATTTGAGTCTGATGCGTCTGGCAGCCCAGGAGGCTGATCAGGTGGTCGTCAGCCTGTTTGTCAACCCTATCCAATTCGGGCCCCAGGAGGATCTGGGCCGTTATCCACATGATTTTGAAAGGGATGCACGGCTGGCAGCCGAAGAGTCGGTGGCCGTCCTTTTTGCGCCAACCGTGGCTGAGATGTATCCGGCCGGTTTTCAAAGCCGGCTGAAGATCGGCGCCCTTGCTGAACCTCTCTGCGGCCGGCAACGGCCCGGTCATTTTGAGGGGGTTGCCACGGTGGTGGCAAAATTATTTAATCTCGTCCGTCCTTCGGTCGCCGTGTTCGGTGAAAAGGATTTTCAGCAGTTGGCAATTATCCGGCAGATTGTTCGCGATCTGAACTGGCGGGTCAGGATAGTTGGCCATCCCATTGTCCGCGAGGCCGATGGTTTGGCCATGAGTTCGAGGAATGTTTATCTCAGCCCGGAGGAAAGAGAGAGCGCCTTGTGTCTACATGAGGCACTGGAGTTGGCGAGAAAGCGGGTGAGGGATGGCTGCAGTGCGGTTCGCCAGCTCAAGGATGAAATCGAACAGTCCATTGCCGGCCATGGCGGTGTGGATGTTGAATATATAAATTTTGTTGATCAGTACAACTTGACCGATAAATCCTCTGTCGACCGAGAAACTGTTTTGGCTATGGCTATCAGGGTCGGACGGACCAGACTGATTGATAACGGCCGACTGTTTGAGGGAGCGTGAAATGTTGCGGGATATGATGAAATCGAAAATCCATCGGGCCACGGTGACCGAGGCGGATCTGAACTACGAAGGCAGCCTTACCATTGACAGTTCCCTGATGACGGCAGTTGGCCTGCGTCCGTTTGAGCGGGTTCATGTCTATAACATCAACAATGGCGAACGCTTTGAAACTTATGCGATCGAGGGGAAACCTGATTCGGGTGTCATCGGATTAAACGGGGCTGCAGCCCGGAAGGGAATGATCGGCGACCTGGTCATCATTGTCAGCTACGCGCTCTTTGCGGACGACGAACTCAAGACGTTTCAACCAAGGATTGTTCTGTTGGATTCGGCAAACAAAATCAAGTCATGGATCAGTAAATAATATTCATTAATTGGATATATAGAGGTAATACTTATGCCAGGTTTTGAGGTTTTTGGAGATGAGGAAAGAAAAGAGATTCAGGATGTTCTTGAGACCGGTGTTCTCTTTCGTTACGAGTTTGGTGAACAACGGAAAGGAATTTACAAGGTCCGGACCTTCGAGGAAAAATTTGCCGCGTATTGCGGTGCCCGTCATGCCCAGGCAGTAACTTCCGGAACCGCTGCCCTGAAGGTGGCGCTCATCGCCATGGGAGTCGGTCCCGGCGATGAGGTGATTACCCAGGGGTTTACCTTTGTCGCCACCTGGGAGGCTATTTTTGATGTGGGTGCTGTTCCGGTGTTTACCGAGGTTGATTCCACGTTGAACATGGACCCGGCTGATCTGGAGAAAAAAATAACGGCCCGGACCAAGGCGATCATTCCGGTGCATATGCTGGGCGCCGCTGCCCGGATTGACGAAATCAAAGCCATTGCCGACCGCCGCAACATTCCGGTTCTCGAAGACACTGCCCAGGCAGCGGGCGCTACCTTTATGGGCAGGCACCTCGGCACCTTTGGCAAATGCGGGACATTTTCCTTTGATGCGGTCAAGACCATGACCACCGGTGAAGGCGGCATGATCATTACCGATGATGAAAATTTCTGGCGGCATATGTCGGAATATCAGGACCACGGCCATGATCATGTGGCTAATCCCGGCGGCCGGGGCGGGGAAGGGCGCAGTTTTATCGGCTTCAACTATCGGATGATGGAGATTCAAGGCGCCATCGGCCTGGCTCAGCTTGCCAAATTAAACGAGATAGTTGCCAGCCAGAAAAAGAATAAAGCAGCCATGAAGGCTGCTGTGCAACAGTTACCAGGGGTGAGCTTCAGGACTCTGGTTGACGAGCCAGGCGACTCCGCGACCTTTCTGGCCTTTTTCCTGCCGGATGCTGAACAGACCCGGGCGGTCAACCGGGTTCTGCAGGAAAACGGGGCAGGGGCGGTCTGCTTTGCCGACAACACCTGGCATTATTATCCAAAATGGGAACACCTTATGACCGGGGCGACGTTAACCCGCTCCGGCTGGCCGTTCAAAGATCATGACGGCCGGCAGCGGGTGATCTATGCCCCGGATGTTCTGCCCGCCTCGGCCGGGCTCATGTCTCGTTTGCTGGTCTATCAGGTACCGGTCAAGCTTGGCGGTGAGCGATTGGCTCAGATTACGGCTGCCCTGGCAAAAGCCGCAACGGTCAGGTAGAAAATCAGGGCAGATAGATATCGTATCGGCTGTTCTTGCTGAGAATGGCCATGGCGGCCCTGGGAAGGTCGACAACCGGCGGCGCCAGGCGGGGACGTTTGACCACCACCCGGGCCGACGCGCTGTTGAGGGCCGCGAGAACGAGCGCCGGCGCATCTGGATCGTCGCCAACCAACGCCCTGATGCACCGCATTTCCTTTTTCACTAGGGCGCTCTTGGAGCGGTGCGGGTACATCGGGTCAAGATAGATGACCTCCGGATGTTCTGTCTGGAAAATTTCTTTGCTGTCCGCCACAGTCAAGCGCAGCCGTTGTTGGATGAGTGCGGCAATTTCCGGTTCGGTAGCGGCTCGTTCGAGGCCGTCTGCCAACAGAGCGGCAATGACGGGCGAACGTTCGATCATGTGGACCGAGCAGCCGAGGCTGGCCAGAACAAAGGCATCTCTGCCCAGGCCGGCCGTGGCATCGATCACGGAAGGATTGCGGCCCTTTTTGAGGCCAACGGCCCGGGCGAGCGGCTGTTGGCGGCCTCCGCCATGCCGGCGTCGGTAGCCCATAGCTCCGCCGATGAAATCCACATAGAGCGGACCCCCAGCTTTGGGTCCGCCTGGTCGGAGCTCAAGGCGTTCGGCAGAGACCACCAGAAGATAACCAAAGCCGGCGGCGCGAATGTCAGCCACGGGAAGTTCTAACTGCTTGGCAAGCATTTTTGCTTTGGCCAGGAGATCCACTGTGGTTGCAGTAACCGCGATTGTGTCTGACAAAAAGGAAGGAACGGGCATATGGATAGTCTGTAGGTGTTTAGTCTATTAGTGATGGAAATCAGAAGATGAGGCCTGCTTTGGCCCCCGGGGGTTTGGTCATTTTTTTACCTAACCCCGATAAACGGGATAAGTATCTTCACAAAATAATATTTTGCCAAAAACGCGCAGAATATTATTTCTAAGGGACTAATAGCCTACAGTCTAATAGTCTACAGTCTAAACAACCTGCTTTTTCATGAGAGAGGATAATGGATCTGCAACACAAATCACAGCCAAAAGTGGTGGCAATAATCCCGGCCCGTTACCATTCGAACCGGTTTGAAGGCAAGCCTCTGGCCCTGATTCTGGGAAAGCCCATGATCCAGCGGGTATACGAAAGGGCCAGGGCAGTCCCTTTGCTGTCCAGGGTAGTGGTTGCCACGGATGACGAACGGATTGCTGATTGCGTGCGAGGCTTCGGCGGTGAGGTGGTGATGACCCGAGCGGATCATGCCTCCGGAACAGATCGTTTGGCCGAAGCCGCCTCTCTGCTCGATATCTCGGAGCAGGATGTGGTGGTGAATATTCAGGGCGACCAGCCATTGTTCCCCGCCGAGGTCGTTGAGCAGGTCGCAACCCCTCTCCTGCAGGATCCGGCTCTGCCCATGGCCACGCTGATCTATAAGATAACCCGGCCGGAGGAGATCACCGACCCCAACCATGTAAAAACCGTTTTTGACAGAAACGGCAACGCCCTCTATTTTTCAAGATCGCCCATTCCGTTTCAACGGGATCCTGCAGAAAAAATACCGCCTACCTACTATAAACATCTGGGATTCTATGCTTACCGCAAGGGTTTTCTGTTGACCTTTGTCGGCCTGCCTGAAGGCGAGTGGGAGCGCTTTGAAAAACTCGAACAGCTGCGCGCCCTGGAATACGGCTATACGATCAAGGTGCTTCTAACCGAACACGATTCCATTGAGGTCGACACCCAGAAAGACCTTGAGAGGGTAGAAGATGTTTTGCGTTCTATTTGTTAATATACCGTTTATATATCTGTATTGATTAAGGTATAAATCGACAAGGCTTTTTCAATATTACAGAGGATGTCATGAGAAAAAAGATAACAATTATTGGCGCGGGCAATGTGGGTGCCACGGCCGCACATTGGGCCGTGGTCAGAGGTTTGGGTGATGTGGTGCTTCTGGATGTCATGGAAGGCATCCCCCAGGGCAAGGCCCTGGATCTCTGGCAGTCCGGGCCAGTGGATGGTTTTTCCGGCAGAGTGTTCGGAACCAACGACTATAAGGATACGGCCGGATCTGACGTGGTGATCATCACTGCCGGGCTGGCCCGCAAGCCGGGGATGTCGCGCGATGATCTGCTGGCCAAGAATGTGGCGATCGTCAAATCCTGCGCTGAGGAGGCGGCCAGACAGTCGCCCGGTTGCGTCATGATCGTGGTCACCAATCCGATTGACGCCATGGTCTATACGGCCTTTAAGGTCTCGGGCCTGCCCGGAAACCGGGTGATCGGCATGGCCGGCGTTCTTGATTCGGCTCGCTACCGGACCTTTCTGGCCGAGGCGATCGGCGTGGCTCCTAAGGATGTCAATGCCTTGGTCATGGGCATCCACGGTGATAACATGCTGCCCCTGGTCAGGCTTGCCAATGTGGCTGGAGTTCCGGTCACCGAACTGCTTTCCGCTGAAAAAATCAAGGAGATTGTCAAACGAACCCAACAGGGTGGTATGGAAATCGTTAATCATCTGAAAACCGGCAGCGCCTTTTATACGCCGGGCCTGTCTGCCATTGAAATGGCCGAGGCGATATTAACTGATAGCAAAAGGGTTTTGCCTTGCGCCGCCTATCTTGAGGGTGAATTCGGCATTGCCGGTTGCTTCTTGGGAGTCCCGGTGGTGTTGGGGAATGGTGGCGTCGAGCGCATACTGGAATTCACCCTGACCGCCGATGAAAAGGCCGCCCTGGAGCTGTCCGTTGTTGCGGTAAAAAAACAGATGGCCGCCACTGGTCTTTAATTACACAACATGGCAACAGAAAAGAATCCAGCCGATAGCATCGGGGTATGCCTGCGAAAATTGCGCGGCAGCATGTTGACTCCGCTGGATATGCTGCCCCATCTGGACCTTGCCGAGAAGCTGATCGGCCTCTCCTTGCAGGGGCCGCCCGCCGGGCTGGGGCAGACAATAGCGGCCGGGCTTGTAGAACTTTCCGAGGCGATTGCCGGGGTTGATCCGTCTGATATTAAAGTGGTTGTCCTGGGCGGCGGCACCGGCCTTTCCAACATCGTTGGCGGCGACAGTAGAAGTTCCGGGTGGCCCAAAGCTCCGTTCCTCGGATTGAAGGATGTTTTTCCAAGAACCACATCCATCGTTTGTGTGACCGATGATGGCGGGTCTACCGGCGAGTTGCAGAAGGATCTGCCCCTCATTGGCTTGGGGGACATCAGGCATGTACTGCTGTCCTCCATCAAGAGACGGGAATTGCAACAGCGTTACGGCCTGGATGAAATTGCAGCCGCTCGGGTAATAACGGCTCTGCATTCGCTGTTTAATTATCGTTTTGTCGAGCGGCCTGTTTCGCCAACAACTCTGCTGGCCGCAGCGGGAGTAGACCTTGCTCTGTTGCCTGAAAAAATGGCGGCATCGCTTGGCATTCTTGTCCGGATGCTTTTTGCGGAGAGAGAGCTGGCCGTTCTTCTGGACCGACCGCACTGCTTAGGGAATCTTTTGCTGGCCGCCGCAATCTATCTGCGACAGCAAGAAACTCGTTTCGTCGACGGCTCCGGTCCTCCGGAAATTAGTTCTGATGCCGTTATTCATGAGTTAACTCAGCTTGGCGTGGTGTTGGGGGCGGGAGACGAGGCGGTTCTGCCATGCACTACTACGCCGGCTTGTCTGCAAGTTCTGTACAGTAATGGCGTTCTGGTGACCGGTGAACATAAATCCGGTAATGCCCGACGCGACTATGCTGTGGATCGGGTCTTTGTCGGCTTTACCAGGGAGCCGCAGGTGCCGGCTGTCGTGAAGGACTGTCTGCGGGCCGCGGACATTATTGTCCTTGCTCCGGGGAGCCTGTATTCCAGCACCATTCCGGTGCTGCAGGTTCCTGGTCTGGCGGCGGCCATTCGCAAGAATGACCGGGCGCTGAAGCTTCTTGTGGCCAACCTCTGGGTTCAGAAAGGCGAGACCGACCTGGTTCGCGGGGCGCCATTGAGACGATTTTATGTCTCTGATCTGATCAAAGCATACCACCGAAACATTCCCGGCGGCGTCAAAGGACTCTTTGATCAGGTATTGACACTTGGACTCAAGGATATTCCTGGTTCTATCCTGCAGAACTATGCCATGGAAGGCAAACTTCCTATTTACCTTGATAGAGACGGAGTCAGAAAATTGGGGTTTGTGCCGGTAGAGGCCGGAATATTTTCCCAGTCAGCCCTTCAGGAAAGACAGATTATTCATCATGATCCCGACTTGTTGGCCCGGGCCATCCAAACGCTCTGGGCCGTGAGGGATTATGTTCAGGACGAGGCCTCCTCTTCGACAAGCCAAGGAGGGCTACCAGCATGGCATGAGCAGGATTTTCCTGCTGTAAATTATTCGATTGTTGTCCCAACTCATAGATTTTCAGCCATTAATCGTTTGCTTACCAGAATGACTTTTTCCGTTTCAACTGAAATGGTTGAAGAAATGGTTTCGGAGGCTGTGTTGCGATCACGGTTGGCAGATATTCTTTGGCGTCACTGGGACATCCAGCTCGACCATCTTGATAACGTGCAGGGCATCATGCTGATTGACGGCGATGCGTGGCGCCGCTGTCAGGCCTGGGATAATGTTTTTTCCTTTTATGACCCGGATGACGGTCGAATAAAGATCCGTCAGGATGCCGGAGTCCAGCCCGAGCAATTTGAAATAGCATTTTTAGTGGCTTTGGGACAGGCATTGCTGGGGAATTATGCAGCAGAGAAGAGGTTGGAACCGGTAGAAAGAGATGGCGAGTTGCTTGGCAAGGTGTATCATCTAATTCTCCGGCCGCCATCGGCAAGGCAGATGTTTTTCAGTGCCGACGAACTAGATCGGTATCTTGTCCTTTCCAGGATGGTCCGATCGTCCAGTGATTCTTTGCATTATACCCGGCTGGTCAATGGCAATGAGGGTTTTACTCCCCCTGGTATGTTGTTGGGACTTACTTACGCCTGGTATCTTGATAACCGTTTCGCCGCACATGTCGAATATAAAATGGCGGTCATGCGAAACGAGATGTCTGATCTGATCCCGGAGCAGATCAAGATGTATTCCAGACGTCGCTCCCTGATCGACTTTTTCAGGGAAGTTGTTTTCCGATACAGTTTTTAGAAAGTAGAGGACGTGTTTTTCGTCGGCCATCCACGACTCCTTCCTTTACCTTTGATGTTGTTTGTATATCCCACCTAATTCCCACACAAAGACTGTTGATTCTGCCCTTGCCTGAGCTGTTCTTCCTCAGCGTCTTTTCTCTTTTGCAGCCCATCTGGTCGCTACCTGTTGATTCCCGGAGTGTTTGCTTGCGGTATAATTATACTGTACAATATACCGTTATAGCAGAGAATTTGCTCTGCTTGCAGTGGAGCAAAAAATAGGTAGGATGGCGCTTATTTGTGTTTTCGTCTTGTCGCGGCGTCATTTTTTAATATCTCTTTATTGTTGCTGTTAAATTCTTTCTTGACAGAGCATGGGGAACCAGATAGTAATGTCTAAATAATCCGCGTGAAACCACAAGAAGATAGCACTTGTGTTGTACTGCACAAAACACCGGCGTTGTGCTTTAGACATTGAAATAATAAAGAGGGGCGCCATGGACAATGACATCGGTCGAATGATATCCAGCAAGGAAATATTACTAAAAACAGGGATATCACGGGCTACATTGAATAATTACATAAAGATGAGAATATTGCCGCGGCCAATTGTCCAAAAAGCTGGGGCTGATCAAGCAGGGGCCAAAAGAATAGGGTATTTTCCGCATGAGGTATTGGAGCGTATAGCAGAAGTCAGACGTTTAAAACGGGCAGGCGCTAACATGGGAGATATTGTTCGTGTTATGTCCGCCCCTGAAGCGGGCGAGAAATTTGAACCAGTAACACATCGGACCTCGGGTGTTCTACCCTTCGCGCTTAATTCTTCCGATTCGCACCAGAAAGATGAAAATTTAAAACATGAACTGAAGTTAACGGCCCATCTCACTGATTCAGTGGGATATCTTATAAACAGTAATCTTGAAATTATATGGTTGAACCGGCTGTCGGAAGAATTTTTCTTTCATGAAAACTCAAGCGGTTCTTCTGGTATTGAAGCAAGAAAAATATTTACCCTGTTTGCAACCCAGGAAGTTCGCGCCTCTGCTAAGGATTTGAAAGCTCTTTTCATGTTCCACCTTGCAATGTTCAAAGCAAAGATATCGAAAAGTTTTTATACAGCATTATGCAAGAGAGAATCTGGAAAAGAATGGCCTATTCTGGAAGAAATTTATGAAGAAACAGACTCGTGTGACCAGGAAGTAGCGTTGAGTAAGCCCCACCAATTTGTATTGGCGGATGGCTCAATGAAATACTACCAAATACATGCGATGTCCTTTGTTGAGGGGGTTTTCTTTGTTTATCTCCCCTGCGCTTTGCCCCATCGTGAACCTCTTGGCATTTCAGAACGACGAGACAACATAGTGAACGGTATGCTCTTGGGTGACCAGAAGCCATCTCTCGTGTCGCTCTGTGTTCTAAGCGCTGTTTTACAGGATTCAATACCTATCAGTGTTGAATTGCCGCCAGAGGAATACTTTGAATTGATTAACGATCTTTGGACCACGGTTGGAACCGTTCTAGAAAAATATAATGGGATCAGTAATGGCCAAGGAGGTGCCGGTCTGTTCTGTTTTTTTCTGATCAAATCAGGTTCGAGTTATGCAAAAAACGCAATTGACTGCGCCCTTGAGCTTAAAATGGTCATGCGTGAATTCAGTCGCAAGTGGTCTGGCAGGAAAAACTGGCGGAATGAGTTTTTTTTGAATTTAGGAATAAGTGCTGGGCAGGAGTATTTTGGCGTTATCCGTTCCGGTCGAAATGTTGAATTCACTGCTCAGGGCGAAACGATTAATTGTTCGTACGGGCTCTCTCTTTTGGCTCGTTCTGGATCTATTTGGGCGTCAAAGAGCGTCATCTCCTGCTTAACACCAGAAGAACGCGGCTCCATTCGTTTCGGGATATCCCGAAAAATACATGAGCGCGACGTTATTATTCCTAATGCCTTTTCCCGGGTGGCAGACCTGCAAACGGATGAAACCAATCAAATCAATCTGTCTTCTGACATTGCATCTCTGCCTATTACAGAAATATTGGAAAATCAATGAGATATTGTTATATGTTGAATTGATTACTGGATAAGTTAATACTGCGACCAGGGTGTCTCTTGGCAATAATTATACAGTAAAAATAAGCGCAGCAGTTCTTGAAAATACAGTATATTTATACAGTATTATTGAATCGGGCGCCCACATTTTTGTGGTTGGGTAATTTGTCAATACTTTGCCCCAGTAGTGTGAAAGAATGTTGTGTTGGCGTTGATGCCACGATGAATGAGGATTTGAATTTTTTGCGTTGAATTCGGTTCCCGAGTCAGATGCAAAAAAACAAACAAACCTTGCTCTCCAGCGATTTTTCCTCGAAATGACAACTGCGACACAGATTGGAAGACTTGTAAATAAATTCTTGTTTGATATTTAATCTCTGTTTATGCTTCATTTAATTGTTTTAATGATACTATTTTTATATAGCCAATGATTGTCCTCGCATTTTTTTTGCTATTCATTCAACTGATCTGATTTTTTTTTGATGCTCAGTTGTCATTGCTTCTCAACGTTGTTCACGCTTTGTCTGTCTGCTATCGGATTTTTTTCTTGAACATTGTGGCAAGGACGTGGCAATTTTAAATGGAACAATGCAATGGGTAATCTGTACCTGTAACAGTTGATGGATTATCTCCCTTCCAGAATAAGTTTACTGCTTTTCCAGGAGATTAAATATGATCCGGAATATTATTGTTTTTTTCTTTTTTGCTGTTTTTCTGTTACAAAATCATGCCGTGCTTGCCAAGGATAGTAACCAGGAGCCACCCTTGCTGTTGCCGACATTTCCCGCCCTGCATATTCAGGAACCTGTGATGTTTTGCGGGGAACGGGTTCCGGTTGACCGTCCTGATGTCCGCGAAATCTTGGAAAAAGAACTCCTGATGCTGCTTGGCGATCCTGCCCAGGTGATCTTGTGGCTGCAACGCACCGGGCGTTATTTCCCGCAAATCGAGAAAACACTGCAAGACAATAATCTGCCGGACGACCTGAAATACGTGGCAGTCATTGAAAGCGGATTGCGGCCCCATGCCGGTTCATCAAAAGGAGCGTTGGGATTTTGGCAGTTTATGGAATCAACTGGTCGGCGGTATGGTTTGACCATCAATGGGGACAAGGATGAACGCCGGAGCCTCACTGCCTCGACTATCGCTGCCTCACGCTATCTAAAGGATCTCCGTTCGACGTTCGGCACCTGGGCGCTCGCCATCGCCGCCTATAATATGGGGGAAGATCAGTTGCGCGCCGACCTGATGAACCAGGATATTGACGATTATTATAAATGTTATCTGTCACTGGAAACCCAAGCGTTTATTCCAAAGATTGTTGCGGTCAAACTGATTATTTCCAATCCCGGCCGTTATGGTTTCGACCTGAAGCCGGGGGATATGTACCAACCATATAAGTTTGACCAGGTCACGGTTTCCATTAAGGAAAAGGTTCCGTTGCGCCTGATCGCCTTTGCTGCCGGGAGTTATTTTAAGGAGATTAAAGAGTTGAACCCGGAATTACGCGGGGACTTTCTTACCGGCGGCCCCCATACACTGGCTGTGCCCCAAGGGGGCGGCGGCTCTCAGTTTCATACCCGTTTCGACAAATTACTCGCCGAATGGAAGGAAAAAAACAAGAAAAACACCTATATTGTTCAACAAGGCGACAATCTTTCCACCATTGCCGAGCGCTTCAACATACCCCTTTCCAGTCTGTTGGGTTGGAATGACTTGCCAGCCGGGCAGCATATTCAGCCGGGCAAAAAGCTGGTTATTTACAGATAATGCCAAGGTGCTGCTGGTGTCGACCGTGAGGGTTTTGAATGTGAGACAAAAAAATTTATACCGACGCCCGTGAGTATCGACAACTGGAGGTGAACCATTGGCGGAATTCAAAGAGCAGTGGAGTCTGGAAATGGCCCTGGAGGTTCTGTGCAGCGCCACCGTTGACAGCCGGACCTGGTCGGATGCGGTTAAGTGGTTGTTACTTTATGGCCCGCCTGATATCCGGGAAATTCTGACCCAGGCATCTTCTTCGGCAACGAGTCATTGTTACCCCGGCTTGCGTGCTAAGGGTTTTGCCGCTGATGGGCAGAGCTGTTATGACGTCCGGGAACTGGCCGATTTTTTGGGTATTCCCGAGGTGGAACTTCTCGAAAAAATTGCGAAAATAGAACAGGAGGCCGGAGTTCGCAATTTGTTCGATCCAACTGAGACCCATGAACTCCAGTAACAAGCAAACAATTCTAAAAACTGGCGCCGGAAATATTTCTGTAGGCCGGAGATTGAAAACCGAAGCAATGTTGTCCCGCAACGGAACTGAGAAAACAACGTTTTATCAAGATTAGTTGTTGAGCAGGGGAGGGTGGTGATGCTTAGAAAAATCATTTTGGTTGTCTGGATGCTCGTCGGGTTAACCGCGTTTTGCCGTAGCCCTGCCCATGGTCAGCAGGCTGATAGTTTCGCCACCTCTGCCGGCCCGATGTCCATCACTTTTATCGGACATGGAACGCTTTTGTTCGATTTTGCCGGCAAGATTGTGCATATTGATCCTGTTGCCAAGTATGCGGACTATGCCAAGTTGCCTAAGGCGGATATCATTCTTATCACGCATGAGCATGTTGATCATCTGGACCCGGTCGCCATCAGGGAGATCAGCACCGCCACCACCGAAGTGGTCGGGACTGCGGCCTGCAGGGAGAAGGTGCCGGGGATAGCTGTCCTGGCAAACGCCGAAAAAAGAATATTCGCCGGCATTACTGTTCAGGCGGTTCCAGCTTACAACCTGGTACACAAACGGGAGGATGGTAGTCCTTTTCACCCGAAGGGGCGCGGTAACGGCTATGTACTTTCTTTTGGCGACAGAAAAATTTATGTGGCCGGCGACACGGAGAATATCCCTGAGATGCTTGAATTGTCCGGAATTTCCATCGCCTTTCTGCCGATGAACCTGCCCTATACCATGACTCCGGCCATGGCGGCTGATGCTGCCCGCAGTTTTCTGCCGAAAATCCTCTATCCCTATCATTACGGCGACACCGACCCTGAAGAGTTGGTGCGCCTGCTTGCCGAAAACAAAGAAATTGAGGTGCGGTTCGTTCTCTGCGTTGATGTGTCTGGTTGGGCGCAACGGGCGGTTTAAGTTAACGCCGTTTCCAGAAAAAGGAAACGGGTTGAGTGGTTTGTCGTTGCCAGTGCCATTTGTTGTGGGGTTGGCAGGGAATATAAATCGATTGCGACAACTTGCACCCCTTGTGCCGAACGTTGATTCCAGCCTGCAAAGGAGTTTTTTTGTGAAAAAACAAATGCGATTACCTATGCAACGGAGTACTCTCTTCCCGGATGAAGTCAGAGCACGGCAAACAACAAAACCATCAGACACCTTCATGAAGAAAACCATTGCTGTAATCAACCAAAAAGGTGGGGTCGGCAAGACGACGACCTCGATCAATCTGGCCTGCGGGTTAGCCCTGGAAGGAAAAAAAGTGCTGCTGGTCGACCTGGACCCTCAGGCCCATTCAACCATCGGGCTAGGCATCCGGCCGGGATCATACCCGCATGCAGTCCATGATGTGCTGATCAACAAAAAAAATATCAGGGAAGTTATTCTCGCCACGGAAATTCAGAATCTGGACCTGCTGCCGTCTCATATCCGATTGGACAGGGCAGAACAGGTTCTGACCCCCGAGATGTTCAAGGAAAGCCGGCTGGACAAGGCGATTCGTCCCCTTGAGTATGATTTCGTTGTCATTGATTGCCGGCCCACCCTTGGAACGCTCACGGTCAATGCTCTGTATGCCTGCGATTTTATCCTGGTTCCCTGCGAAATGAGCCGTTATTCCCTGGATGGTTTTGCCGACCTCATGGAAACGATCGACACGGTCAAGAACACCACTGATGTGCCGAATCGAGAAGTCATCCGCATTCTTCTGACCAAGTACGACGCGCGCAAGACCGTTTCCAACGAGTGGATTCTCGAACAGTTGGGCGATTATCGAAATCTGTTGTTCGATACCAAAATCAGACAGAACGAGGCCTTGAATCAGGCTCATATGGCCGAAGAGCCAATATTTATGTTCAAGCCTTCAAGCTCTGGCGCCGAAGATTATTTGAGTTTAACCAAGGAATTTCTGAGCCTATGTCAATAAGAAAGAAACTGGCTGGCAAGATGACCAAACTCGCCATGCCACGCGAGGAAAGAAACGACCATCCTGCCGCAACCAATTATGAGAACGGCAACTATTATATAATTGACATTGAGCTGATCTCGCCGGACCCCAACCAACCCCGCAAGCATTTTGATCCTGAATCTTTGGCCGAACTCAGCCAATCCATCAAGCAAAAAGGCGTACTGCAGCCGATCATTATCCGCAAGGATGGCGAAAAAATCTGGCTTGTGGCCGGTGAGCGGCGCTACCGGGCCGCCCGGATGGCGGGGCTGGCGAAAATACCGGCCATGCTTACTACCGGTAATCCGGCCGAGATCGCTTTAATCGAGAATCTACAGCGAGAAGATCTGAAAGCCATTGAGGAGGCGGAAGCCCTGGCCAGGGTCATGGAGGAGTTTCGCTACACCCATGACCAACTGGCCATGGTTGTAGGCAAGGCCAGATCGACAATCACCGAGGCCTTGAGTCTCAACAAGCTGCCGGTGGCGATCAAGGATGAATGTCGGCGTGCCGACAATTTTCCCCGCCGGCTTCTTGTGGAGATCAGCAAGCAGAAAACGCCCAACGCCATGATGAGCCTATTTAAGCAGGTTAAGATCCGCAATCTTAAAAGCACGGAACTTAGAAATATCACGAGAAAAAAACGCAAGAATATACATGGCGTCCAGGCGGAGGTCGCAGTGCGGAAGGTCACGGGCATGACCACGTATTTATCCGGATTGAAGATGGACTCCTTGGAGCAGGGCGAACGGTTGTTGTTCCTGCAAAAACTTACCGCGCTGAAAAAAATTCTCGATGACTTACTGATGACATGAACCGCGTTTTTTTGGGCTTAATGTGTTTTTCCGAATGATTGTTTTCAGGATGTTTCTTTTAGAATTCTGGCCCCTGAATCTTGAATTAACCTGAAATATATTGACAATCTGTATAAAAATATATTCCATATCAAAAGGTTAGCAGAAAGCAAGTTGCCCGATGAGCATGTCGGCGCGCCGACATTGGTAATGAATGAATTACTGCAGGCCGTCAACCAAAATTGGATGTAATGCTTTATGCCGCCCCCAAAATGTCTTTCCTGGATGTTCATTTCCTTGTTTTTCCTCTTATTAATCGCCATGATCAGCGGCTGCAGTACTCTGAAGGATTCAAGGCCTATCCTGCCAATCAAGGAATACGAAAAAATGATAGTGGGCAGATTCGATGCCGACTATGTCGGCACGGCGAATTGCCTGGCTGCCTGCCATGAACATGATCGGTTGCGGCAGGACTTTGATGCCAGCACGATGGGGGCGCAGCTGAAAAAGGAATCCGGCCTGCCGTTGGTCGACTGCGAATCCTGCCATGGGCCCGGCAGTTTGGCGATAAAGGGGCTGACCAGGGAGCTTGTCGAGGAAAACACGAAAAAGGGCATCAAGACGAAGTGCGATTTCGAAACATTGATCGACATGAAAAACCTGCCGGCGCCAGCCCAGTCACTGACCTGTCTTAAGTGCCATACTGCCAATGCGACTTTCAATCTGCACAACTGGAATGCAAGTACCCATGCCACAAACGAAGTTTCCTGTTTTGACTGCCACCAGGTGCATGGCAGCCCTGATTTGAAGGTGAGCCCCATCAATACCGGACAGATGTGTTTTCGATGTCATCTGGCGCCGCGGGCGGAATTTTCCATGCCAAGCCATCACCCGCTTAATGAGAAAAGAATATTCTGTATCGACTGTCATGATACCCACGGCGGTATTGGTGACAGACATCTGCGCAAAGAGACCATCAAAGAGACCTGCGTCCAATGCCATCCCGAAAAAAGAGGTCCTTTTGTTTACGAACATGCCGACGTCTTGGAAGACTGCTTGAACTGTCATGTCCCGCACGGTTCGGTCAACGATAATCTCCTCGTTGCCAGGGAACCTTTTTTATGCCTGCAGTGTCATGAGGGGCACAGAATCAATACGCCCGGCGGTGGCAGCACCTCCGCTGCATCGCGCCGGGCGTTTTATTCGCGCTGCACGGACTGCCATTCCCGGATTCACGGGTCGGATGTGCCCTCCGCGTCTGGAAAAGGAAGGTTTACCCAATGAGCCATCAACGGAGCAGTCACACGCTGCGGAAGATCCTTTGCCTGAGTCTCGTTATGACGGGTTCGGTCGCGTCTTCCTTAGCCGGAGAAATAGGCCCGGTAACGACGCCGGAATCCCTTGAAAAGCATTCGGAGCCCAACGCACTTTCTTCTCTCCACGACACGGAAGGCTTTTTTTCGGTGGGATACAGGTGGCTGAACCTGGAAGACTTCGCGCGGGTGGCGGAATACCAGTATCCCCGATCATCCCCTGTCGTTAGGCTTGATCTGGACGCCTATCCCCTGCCGCATCGGGTGCACCTGAATACGGAGTACCTGAGTGAAAAAAATTACTACGGGGACACCGGCTACGCCTATAGTGATCTGCTCTTATTTCGGGATATTTTTGTCGGTGTCTCCCATAATCTGGAACACCGCAATTATCAATATGGCGGAGAGGCTGGTCTTTCTTACGAGGACAGAAATGTCGGTGATAACTATCAATTTGGGGTCTATGATAATTTCCTCACCCTGCGCCTCAAGGCCCCAAACTTTCCTTTTCATACCTTTCTGAAGCATCGATATATTGACAAAGAGGGGCTTACGCAGCAGAGGTTTGTTGTTGGAAACTTAAACAATATAAGCAAGATATCGCAATCACGCGAGGTGGATTGGCGCTCAAATGCTTTGACTCTCGGGGCAAACAGCCATCTGGGACCATTGGAACTGGAGTATGCATACGAAGCAACGAGATTCGATCCTGGTAGGAATAATATTCTATATGACTATTACCCATGGTCTCCTCTGGCGCCCGACCGACCCGCCGACACTTACCCGCATGACGTCATCCCAGAGACCGAGTCTCAGGCCAATGTCCTGAAGGTGCATACGTCCTATACCGGCGGGCTTGTTGCCGCGGCAACGCTTGGCAACCTCCGGCAGCAGAATAATTACAGCGGTACCGAGTCGGATACATGGCACGGGGCCACAGATTTCAGTTGGATGCCTGATCCGGATTTGAATTTCTTTTTTAAATTTCGGCATAGAGACATGGAGGTAGACAACCCCGATTACGTGGCATTGCGGGGAGCTGCCAATACGACCGTCTATCCCGTCAGACCATCGATCTCAACGAAGAAAGATAATTTGACTTTTTCTGCGCGGTACCGGCCGGTTCGAAAAATCACCTTGCTTTCAACTTATGAATTCGAACATCGACGCAGAGAGAACCCAGACAGCTGGCAGGTCCTGCCGGAAGAGACAGACAGCAACGCCATTAAGCTCACCGCCTATGCACGGCCGGCTGACAATCTGAAACTCAAGGCCCGATACACCTATCGTTTTCTGCATAACCCGGGCTTGAATATTGAGCCCGACAATTCAAACCAGATACAATTTTCCACCACCTATCTGCCGCTCGACTGGCTGACGGCCTTTCTGGATTACACCGTAACCGTAAGCGCCAGAGACCATGTCAGATACCTAAACAGTCAACCCGAAACAATTGTTGATGGCGGCGAGCGAAAGACGAAAAATGACAAGCTGCTCGGCAGTCTCTCCTTTCTGTTCTCTCCTAAGACTACGCTTACCGCAAGCTTTGCCTATTACCGTGGCGAGGTCGAGCAGAATCTTGCCTATGGGAAGTGGAACGATGCCGGAACAGGAGGCGATCTGCCATATCTTGACTCCGGGGTACCCTATACGGATGAGGCAAACTCTTATTCCTTGAGCTTGACTTACAACCCGCGCGACGATATCGCCGTCATGACCAGTGTCAGTCATACGGTTTCAACAGGTGATTTTCTGGCCGGCGTTGGCATGGCAACGACCCCAGTCTCCATTGCCGCGTTTGCGCCGCTCAAGGTATCTGAGACGATGTTCACGGTTGAGGTCACGAAAACAGTTCAAAAGGACTGGGAAGTCGGCCTCAGATTTCTCACGAATCTCTACAATGACCGGCTCGACGACAGCCAGGATGGCAGGTTTCACACGACGATCTGCAGCGTAACGAGGCATTTCTGATTTGAAACGCACGATTATCATATCCGTTTGCAGCTTGCTGCTGTCAACCGTGCTGCTGTGTTGCGCGCCGCTTGTCTTAGCGGGGGAGACGCTGATCGGGGTTGTCATGACCGGCGATACCCCCTATTACGCTGAAATGCATAAGGCCTTTGTTGATACGCTCAAGAGCAGCATCCCGTCCGGCGAGAAAATTGAGATTATCCTGCAAAGACCTTTCCCCGATCCCATTGCCTTGAGTAATGCCGCAAGAAAACTTATCGCCGCCGACGTTGATCTGATCGTCTCCTACGGCTCGCCGGCCACTCTCGCCGTTATCCAGGAGAAAAGCAAAATTCCCCATGTCTATGCCGGTGCATACGATCCTGAGGCGGCCAAAATTGCGGGAGCCAGAATGACAGGGTGCGGCTACAAGGTCCCCCTCTCCAGTTTTCTCAGACATCTCAAGAGCCTCAAGGAAATTGCAACGCTGACTGTTCTCTACAGCGGCCTGGAAGAAGATTCGGTGCGGCAGGTGGATGAACTGCGCAGGTTGGCTGGCGAGCAGGGCATTGGCCTGCAGAAAATCAACATAACAAAATACGGCGATATCGGGGGAATAGGCGCCCAGTTGACCGGTGACGCCGTTTTCATCACGGGTAGCGCCGTGGTCAATGCCTGGCTTGATGATATCCTTAAAATAGTAAAGGAGAAGAAAGTGCTTTCCGCTTCTATCCTGCCGGATCAGAATGAGGCAGGGGTCGTCCTCACCCTGTATTTAAACCCCCATGATCTGGGGGCGAAGGCGGCTGAAATGGTCGCCAGAATAAGGCGTGGAGAACAACCGGAGGCAATAGGCTCCGTGATTTTCAGACATACCGAGCTGGTATTCAATGTCAGGGAGGCAAAGGAACTGGGGGTGAAACCCTCGATTAATTTAATTGCAGAGGCCACAAAGGTTATAAAATGAAGCAGGAGTTCCGTCCAACTCGCCTCTCTGTATGCAGATTATTGTTGGGCTTTTTTCTGTGTTTTTTTGCCTTGACGGGCAGGGCGGATGCCTCGGAAAAACCAGCAGAACTGTTGATCGGCCTGGAACCGGAGCATAATATTTTTGATCAGGTGGAGAGATATCGTGTTCTGGCAGCATATCTTTCCCAAGAGCTTGGTGTGCAGGTCAGGTTGACGATCATGAGTCGCTACGGGGAGGTATTGGAAAGATTCAAGGCCCGCCATCTCGACGGCGCGATTCTAAGCTCGTTTACCGCCACCATGGCACTGAAGAAACTGGAGCTGGAACCGGTGGCCAGGTTCGTGAATCAGCAGCATGACGCATTTACCCAGGGCTATATTTTCGTGCGACGCGACAGCGGAATCAAGAAAGTGGAAGACATGAAAGGGCAGAGTATTGTCTTTGTGGACCCTGCCACCACAGAAGGATACCTCTTCCCCATGGTATTTTTGCGTGACCATGGAGTCGAGGATATCGGCAAGTATTTCAGGGAATACTATTTTTCCGGAAGCCATGCCTCGGCGATTTTTGCGGTGCTGGATGGCAAAGCAGATATCGGCTGTGCCAAAAGCTCTGTTTTCAATCGACTGACAGATCATGACCCGTCGATAAAAAAAGACCTGGAAATCATTGCGGAATCCCCACGTGTTCCTGAAACAACACTCTGTATCCGGAAAGATCTCCCGGCTGACATTAAGCAGAAACTCTTGTCCATCCTTCTGATCATGGACAAGATCGAAAGTGGCACGGAAGTATTGCGCAAGATAGAAACACTTAGATTCATCAATGCCAAGGAATCGGATTTCAGTATCGTTTCGGACATGATAGACACACTGGAAAACCAATACCCTGACGATCGTCATCTCCGATGAAAAAGAAAATTTTAATACTGTTCCTGGCGTTGTTCCTCGTATTCCTGGCGGGGATATTTGTCGCCCTGCGCATGGTTTTTCTGGCAACCTCGAATCTGGATTCTTTGGTCGCTTTGCACAAGGTAGAGATTATCCGTCAGGAATTGGTCATCAATGTGCAGACCGTGCAGGCAAATCTTTATACCACAGGGACACTGTTCGGTAAGGAACTTGACGATATTGTCGATAATGTTCTTAAACTTCGGGGAGCGGCGCTGCATTGCGGTAGCTGCCACCATGAGCCGCCCGTTGATGAAGGGATCAAGGAATTACAAGAACTGACCGAACAATACAAGGAAGCCCTCAGTTATTTCATCACCTCGACCGCCGACCAGCAAAGAATCGAGAGACTGCAGTCGATTGCCGCGGATATTGGTGATTCCATCATTACGAAATCCCAGCAGATGGCGTATTCGGCAAATGAAAAACTACGCTTGCGCACGGTCGAGGCCCTTAAAAAGGTAAGCAGAACAAAGAAAATACTGGCCATGACCATTGCGTTGTCTTTTGTTCTCTCCTTGGCCATAGCTGTTTACCTGATAAAAAGTATCACAAGACCGATCTCTGAGCTTATTCAGGCAACCAGAAAAATAAAAACAGGGGGACTCGGCTACACATCCACCTATGCCGGCCAGGATGAGTTCGGCGAACTCATCGCCTCGTTTAATGATATGAGCAGCACGTTAAAGGCAACTAACGAAGAAATTCTGGGCCACATGGCCCGCAATCAGACAATTCTTCAGACGTCAATTGATGGGTTCCTGCTTTTTAACGAAGATGGCAAAATTCTTGATGTCAATCCAGCCCTCTCGATCATGTTGGGATATTCGGAAGATGAGTTGCGCACCATGAAGTTTACGGACATCGAGATGTTGGAGTCGAAATTCGCCGCGGATAATCTTCTGGAACGCATAAAAATGGCCGGCGCCCTGGTTTTCCAGACAGACCAGAAAACAAAAGAGGGGCGCCTGGCAACGGTCGAGATCAACGCCACCTTTACCAAACTGGACGGTGTCGGGAATTATTTCTGTTTTATCAGAGACATTACCGACCGGAAAAAAATGGAAGAAGAGTTGCTGAAGGTTCAGAAACTGGAATCCCTGGGAATTCTTGCCGGCGGGATTGCCCATGATTTCAACAACCTTCTTACTGGTATCCAGGGGTCCATTGACCTGGCGATCACCCGTCTGAATCCGAACGAAAAAATATACGGCTGGCTGGTTAACGCCAAAAAAGCATCTGGTCGAGCCCAGAATCTGACGCAGCAGCTGCTTACTTTTTCCAAGGGCGGCCTGCCGGTAACCCAGCCGTTAGCCATTGCCAAACTGATTGAGGAATCCACCCAGTTTATCCTGAGTGGCTCCCATGTTAAGTGCAATTATCATCTTCCTCAAAATCTATGGCTGGTCGAGGCGGATAAGGGCCAGATCAGTCAGGTTTTTCAGAACATTACAATCAATGCCAACCAGGCAATGCCTGACGGCGGCACCATAACCATAAGTGCCGCGAATGTTGTGATCGGAGACAACGACCTGCTTCCGCTAACTAAGGGGAATTATGTCAAGATAGACATTGTTGACGAGGGGATCGGCATCCCTGAAAAATATATCTCGAAAATTTTCGACCCATATTTTACTACAAAGCAGGCTGGCAACGGCCTTGGGTTGTCAATCTGCCACTCCATCATCAACAAGCATCATGGCTATATTGCAGCCGCATCAGCACCTAGCGCCGGCACGACCTTTACCATCTATCTGCCCGCCATGACAAAAAATGGGGCATCTGAAGTCGCTCTGGCAGAGTATTCGGCAATAATGGGGACGGGCAGGGTGCTGATCATGGATGACGAGGAGCATGTCACTGAAACAGTCTCGGAAATGCTGAAGCATCTCGGCTATGAGCCGGATACCGTCAAGGACGGGGCAGAGGCTATTGAGCTGTATATGAAGGCCAAGGCGGCCGGACGGCCATATGCCGCGGTAATCATGGATCTGACCATTCCGGGTGGGATGGGGGGCAAGGTGGCCATCGGAAAGTTGCGGCAACTCGATCCCGGGGTGAAGGCCCTTGTCTCAAGCGGTTATTCCAATGATCCGGTGATGGCCGAATATCGGAAACACGGATTCAGCGGGGTGGTTTCCAAACCATTCGATACTGCGCAGCTCAGCAGGATATTACATGATATTCTTCGAAATTGAAGCCTGGAAAAGTCAAAAAAAAATGGCCTCAGGCATGTGCCCGAGGCCATTTTTTTTATTCATGGGGTGAGCGATGGGACTTGAACCCACGACCGCCGAGGCCACAACCCGGTGCTACCACCAGCTGAGCTACGCTCACCATTCGAACCGTCTAAAAAGTTGGTTCACTTCTATAATAGATGGCCTGGTTTTTGGCAAGGGTAAATGTCTAGGAGTACGGCGAGAGGGTGATTATTACAAGGCCAATGTACCCTCCCGACAAGTGCTACCCAAGGTCACGTTTACAGTGCAGACAGACCTTGGCCTGGGCCTTGATGATTTCCGCACAGTGAGGGCATTCTTTTTTAAAGTTGGCGGTCAGAATTTGGCTGATTGCCATGTTGATCTTCTGTTCAAGGGAATGGTTTATGAATTTGTGGTTTCGGATCGGATCAATACAGGCAAGATCATTCAGTTCGACAAGCAGGTCGCAGGCTCGTTCCCTGCTTTCCTTGCCGGCCGCGTCATCGAGAACAAGGTGCAGCGCGGCCGTCAGATTCCGGTCCGCCACGCAGGTGTCGAGTTGCTCAACCGCCTCTTTTTCCTTGATGTATCGCTTGTTCTCTTTTGTTAAACTTTCCAGGTCTACCTCGCAACCCTTGAAGGCGTCATTGCTGCCCACCATCATCGGAGTGCCTTCTTTTTCGCCGGGCAGCTGCATGTAGCGGTATGAAGAAGTGTGGCCGTATTTCTCTTCGATATGTTTCCAGCCCTTGACATAGAGCGAGCATTCATCGTTTAAGCAGATATACATTATGGCGGAGCCCCAGCCAAGTCCGTCGCCCACATGAAATGGCGGGGCGTTGCAGCAGGTGAGTTGTTGTTGGCAATGCGGGCAGTAATATTTTTCTTTCAGGTGAGCTTGGCAGGCATTAAGCACGGGGTGTTCCTCCGGAGAGCGCATGTTTAGGATCGGATTGATCGTGATGATTGCACAAAGCAAGGTAAGCACAAATCCGCTGAAGTCAACCGATCCACTTGGATTTACTATGCTCTTGAATTGCTGGTCAGAATTTCATCCACAGCCAGGGCCTGTTTCATTCTGGCTTCAAGAAACTCCTGGCTGAGATATTTCTTGTTGTTCTCAATGAGTCGGCAAAGCTCCTCGATTTTTCCAGCATCGGCAAGTTCCATAAGCACCTTGAAGTTGTCCGCAAAACTGTGGACGATCTTCCGGCCGTCGCCTTGGGCCGCCATGATTTCGGCGTAGGTCCTGGGATTCTGGGTATGGAGCCGGGCCATGGCGATAATGCCGTAGAGGGAGGTAAGGGTGGAGTGGGTGTCGATATCCGTGGCGGCGATTTTATTTTCCGCCAAAGTCATGGCCAGGGCCACGGAAACAGTGGTCGGCAACTTCTGGCCGACGCCCATCAGCAGATCGTGGCTGCTTGGTGTGTCCTGGTAGATAGCAGCGCCATGCTTGTAGAGGAATGCCTCGAATTCGCTGCAAAGAGCGCCGCTTCTTGCGGTGCGAACCACGGCGGCATTTTTGTCCTTGATGGTGGTGGCCTGCGGCCCCCAGAGATTATGGACCAGCATGATCTCCACGCCCGGTTTTGTATAGTCTAACGCGGTCGTCAGGGAATTTTCAGCCTCACCGGCCAGTAGAATAAGGGCCTGGCCGTCGGCCAGCAGGGGGGCATACTGTCGGATGGTGGCCGGCGTGGAACTGATCGGTACGCAGATGACCACCACATTCACCTGGGGAATCATGTCGGCTGGGGTAAGAGTGGTGTGCCGGCCGGTAAGCAGCGAGCGGTAGCCTTCGTTTTCGAGCTTATCCGCGAACCATCTGCTCATCTCGCCCGTGCCGATGAAGCCAAAGGTGTGGGCGAGCTTTTTACGCATATCCACCCGCGGGTAACTACCGAGCACCTTGATCGCGCCGGATTCCTGGATGATCTGCTCTTCGATGCGCTGTACGGCCAGCTTGAGGGCGTCGTCCTGAATATGCCTTTCGGTTTCAAGATAGATCTGCAGTTTCTGAGTCTTGACATCCGTTTCCGACCGCAGATCGAGCAGGTTGATCCCACGTCTGGTGAACTCCCCCAACATGTCGAACAACAGGCCAACCCGATCTTTGAGTGGGGCGGTGAGCAGGGCTGTGGCATCATAGCCGGTCGGTGCGGCAAGCTTTTTGCCCAGCACCGCAAATCGGGTCTGGTTGTGGGGAGCCACTTCCCGTTCTCTGAGGTAGAGGCCGCCCTCCACAAGAATTCTCTCCGGGCCGATGATGCCGAGATCCGGTTTACGCTCGGAACGGATATCGTCGATCGCCTGGTTTATATCCTCAACGATAATTCTGGTAATTGAGGGGAAACGGTTGTTGATGTACTCATCGCTCTGCCGGAGATCCGAGTTTCTGCCGATCAGCGAGGTTAAGGGTGAATGTTCGTTCTTAGCGCCAAGAGAGAGGTGGATGGGCAGGATGATGTTGTCGATCCAAAACCCTTTTCCCAATGTTTCCATTACCCGGAAATATTTTTTTATTTCGCCTTCCCGGGTGTTGTAAACAGGGAGGATGGCCAGGTCGATATGCTCCGCGGCAAATGCCTCAATAACCGCCGAGATGGTCGGGAACAGAAGGAGTTCCGCGGTCGGGCTGTAATTGTGAGCGGCCTGCCAGGCGTGTGAACCCTTTGGGCCTAATGTGGCGATGGTGGTCATGGGGCGTCCTTACTTAACATCCGGAGTGTAATAGTCATCAATTGAGAAGATTATCTGAACTGCCCAAGTTCAGAGGCTGCCTTCGTCGCATTGCACCAGACAAGGCAGGCAATCTCCGATGAAGGAGAAAACTGTCGGCACCATCATCAGCGATTCGTCGGGGCGGATATGTGGTCCGTTGCTGTGAACCGGATGGCAGGCAGGGCTTTTTCGGCCGCTTTCAGGCGATAGCGGGCATAAATATCGTCGCCTTTTCTTCAACGCAGGGCGCGTTGTTGCCCGGTAACAGGAAGAAGAAATGTCCAGGCGGCTCTTTGCTAACGGCTGACCGCCTGGTATTAGATGTCACTCGGCCAGATAAGGGTGTTATGCATCCAGCCGGTTATATCGTCCTTGTAGCTTACCTTGACCCAGGCCCCCTTTTTTTCGAGCGGGGTGAAGACCACGCCTTTTTTTACAGTGGCGACCACGCTGGCGTCCGTATTCGGCCCACTCCGCATATTGGCGCTGTCAACTTTGATGATCACTGTTTTCTTCTTGTCGAGCAGCGAGGCAAATATCCAACCCTTATCTCCCTCAAAATCAACAACCTCAGCCCAGTCGTCTTTTCGGTTAACGATTTTCAGCGGAAAGCCCTTGAAAACCTCCCAGAGAACAGCGCCCTTGGTGTTCGGTGCGGAACGGATGTTCGCTCCATCATTTTTTACGCTGACATATTCGGCGGCGCTGGCCAGGGTATTACTGGTGACGAGAAAAAAGATTGCAAGCAATGCACTGAAACTTAAACCAACAAGTCTGGTCGTGTTTTTCTTCATGATATCTTCCCATTGTTTGACGATTATCAAGTAACTGGCCAGCGTAGTTATATATATCTGGAAAAACGCTGGCCATGCTTATCCTTAGGGATCTGCCGGTGCCAATTTCATCCGGATATGGAAGAAATTAATAGCATCATCACGGCCTCAAGTCAAATCAGTTCTCGGATTTTTTATTGGAATGAGCGGTCGCGTGCGGTTTATTTTAGTTTATTCGCGATCTGTTTCCTGTTGGGCCTGATCGACGGATAACACCCGGATGGGTCCGTAGTAGGCGGTTGCCTGTTCCTGCGTATTGTCGGTGTCGGTCATGATAGCTATGGCGTCAACAGGGCCCGGTTGCCCCCCGAAATAACGGATGTAATCCTCTCGGATATTTCTACGTTCGGCCCGCCATTCACCGGCCAGGTCATTGCCGCTTTGCACGGCAATCATCACCACATTGGCCGTATAGGGATTCGGTATAGCTTCTCCTTTTGGGAGTTTGTTCGCCCAGATATAATTCAAGGTCTTGGTGTTCCAGAAAAACAGGGAGTGAAAAACAACATATATTCTGGCTGCGTAGTCGTCGCCACTCTTTTGGTAAGCATTTCCCTTGTTCAAGACATGATCGATTTTCCATGACCAGGAAAGCACCGGATATTTGTTCGGGTCATATGCGATTTCGTAATAAAGGCCGGAAGCACTTTTGTCGCTTGTTGCCATAAGTACTGATTGCCCACTGTCTTGCACAAGCCGGTATTCGGTTTTGCCTTTGAATATTTTTTCTTGCCAGCCGGGCCTGAGTCCGGCGGCAAAGTCGTCGATCAGTATTTCGCCGCCATGGCCGGTTGCGGCAATAATCAACGTCAGAAAAAAAATAATCGCAATCAATTGTTTTTTTTGCATATACGACATTGCGTTTCGATTTTGATTTTTTACGTTTACGGTTTATGCTTACCACGTCGTGACATTAAAAACAGTAAAACATTCGCAGAGGATTTTTAAGGCCGGCGATCTGCTTTCCGTAAGGGATTGAGTCGATTCCGGCCCGGATTCCATCGGTTGTCAAATTAGAACGCAAAGGAAGGGAATAACGGATATGTCTGCTGACGATTGCAAAAATACAACTATTGAACAGGTATACAGCGACGACCCCAGCATAAATGATTTATTGACCAATGTGGTCGGTGAAGTCCGGTCGTTTGCCGAGGCTCAGGTGTCCCATATCCACGAACTGGTGAAAATTGGGCTGGCCCTTTCCGCTGAAAAAAATCTTGACCGACTGCTGGAGATGATTGTCAGCGAGGCCCGCCGTTTTACCAATGCCGATGGCGGGACGTTGTATATCAAGAGGGAAGGGGAGGAGGTGCTGGAATTTTCCATTGTCCAGAACGATACACTGCGGGTACGCATGGGCGGCACTGGCGAGAAAATTTCCTGGCCGCCGATTCCGCTGCTGGATAAAAACGGCGGAGCCAATGAACGGAATGTCTCGGCCTATTGCGCCCTGCACGGCACGGCCATCAATATTGCCGATGTCTACTGCGCCGATGGTTTTGATTTTCAGGGGACCAAGGAATTTGACAAGACCACTGGCTATCGTTCCAAATCAATGCTGGTCATACCCATGCGCGATCACGAAGACGAGGTGATCGGGGTACTGCAACTCCTGAATGCCAAGGATCGGCGGAGCAATGAGGTGCTGGGTTTCCCGGCTCATGAAATCAAGATCATCACCAGCCTCGCCTCGACCGCTGCCGTTGCCATCAATAATGTCCGGCTTATCCAGGATTTGGAAGACCTGTTGAATGCCTTTGTCAAATCGATCGCCTCGGCTATCGACGCAAAATCGCCGTACACGGCGGGACATATCCTGCGGGTGGCCAGTCTGACCGGGCGTATTGTCGATGAGCTCAACCGCACTGACGGACGATATAAGGGCATCCGATTCACTTCGGACGAGGCGGCCGAGATCCGTCTGGCCGCCTGGTTGCACGATGTGGGCAAAATCAGCACGCCCGAGCACATTGTTGATAAATCGACCAAGCTTCAGACCATTTTTGATCGCATCGAACTGATCCGCCACCGTATGGAAATCCTGAAAAGGGATATCGAGATTAATAATCTGAAAAAACAGCTCGGCATGACAGACGAGGATGCGACGCTGTCGGACAGTGGTGTCGATCTGGCCAATCTGGAGCAGGGACTGGCCTTTCTTGAATCGGTGAACATCGGCGGCGAATTCCTGAAGGATGAGAGCGTGAACCGCATCAAGGAACTGGCCGGTCTGTCTTGCCGGATCAACGGCAAAACCGTGCCGTTGCTTAATGAAGACGAGATGATCAATCTTTTAATCCGCAAGGGAACCCTGTCGGACAAGGAGCGCGATATCATCAACAACCATGTGAATGTCGGCATCAAAATGCTTGAGAGTCTGCCGTTCCCCAAAAAGATGCGGCAGGTGCCGCAGTACGCCGGCATGCATCATGAGAAACTGGACGGTGGCGGCTATCCGCGCGGGCTTACCCAGGAGGAGATTCCGGTCCAGGCCAGGATTCTGGCGGTGGCGGATGTGTTCGAGGCATTGACCGCTGCCGATCGGCCCTACAAGGAAGGGAAAAGGCTTTCCGAATCCATGCGGATCCTCGGGTTTATGGTTAAAGATCGGCACCTGGACGGCGACCTTTGTGATTTTGTTGTCGAGTCGGGCCTGATCGAGGAGTATGCCCGGCAGTATCTGAGTGAGAAGCAGTTGGACGATTTCGAGTGGAAAGGCCGGAAATATTCTTTCAGTAGGGTTTGATGAATTTTTGCGACGTCATCAAGGGTTAGATGAGGTCTGTCTCAAGTCGAGAGCAGGTGGACAAGGAATTCCCGGTTGCCCTTTGGACCCAGAATCGGCGAAGGGATCACCCCACGGCTTTGCAGCCCGGTCGCTTCGGCAAAGTCAAGAATATCGCGGACGACCTCGTCGTGCAGCGCCGCATCCCGCACCACGCCGCCTTTGCCGACCCGGCCTTTGCCGACCTCGAACTGGGGTTTGATCAGGGCGAGGATGGATGCCTGCTGTCGGAACAACCCCAGGAGCGGCGGAATTAATAGTTTCAGGGAGATGAAGGCAGCGTCGATCACCGCCAGGTCTAGAGGGTCGGGCACCTGCGTCGCGGCAAGATGGCGGGCATTGGTTCTTTCCAGCACCACCACCTTAGGATTCTGCCGGAGTTTCCAGGCCAACTGGCCATACCCCACATCAATGGCATACACCTTGTCGGCCCCGTGCTGCAGCAGGCAATCGGTGAAACCGCCGGTGGAGGCTCCGATATCCGCGCAGATAAGGCCGGTCGGGTCGATTTGGAAGCCGGCGAGTCCTGCTTCCAGCTTCAGGCCGCCGCGGCTGACATACCGGCATGTCCCGCGGATTTCTATCTGGCAGTCCAGAGGGAAGAGGCTGCCGGCCTTGTCGGCCCGGAGCTGGTTGACATAAACCTGGCCAGCGCCGATCAGAGCCTGGGCTTTCTGCCGGGTAGGCACGAGATTTTTCTGAACCAGCAATTTATCGAGTCGCAGCTTCATTCATTTTTTTCATTGATTCAGATGGCGGGCATCCCGGTTTCTTTTTTCTTGACGACCTCCCTGCTGCCTTGTATGAGACAAAGCCCGTGGTAATCAAACACGAAAAATATCACTATGCCAATCCCAATCTCGTGCCCGGATCGGACTCGGCTGCTTTCAGAGGGGGACAATGATCCCACACGCAACAGACCAGTTATCTACCGCTGAATCATATAAACAGAGGCTGCTGCGCGATTTGGCGGTTTATGCCGACCGCCGGATCTCCACCATCCTGTTTCTGGGTTTTGCCAGCGGTCTACCGCTGGCTTTGACTTTTGGGACCTTGTCCATCTGGCTGGCCGAGGAGGGGGTCAGCAAGACCACCATCGGTCTGTTCGCCATGGCCGGCATCCCGTACACCTCGAAATTTTTATGGGCGCCGCTTATCGATCGGCTGGCGCTGCCATATTTTACTCGACGTTTTGGCCAGCGGCGCGGCTGGATTATAGCTATCCAGCTGACCCTGATCGCGGCGATTGTCGCACTTGGCGCCACTCGGCCGGCCGTCGCGCCGATTGCGACCGCTTTTTTTGCCTTTGTAGTGGCCTTTCTTTCCGCCACCCAGGATATTGTCATCGACGCCTACCGGGTGGAGATTCTTGAACAGCGGCAGTACGGGGCCGGGGCGGCGGTCATTGTGTTGGGTTATCGACTCGGCATGCTGGCCTCCGGCGCCGGTGCCTTATATCTTGCTTCATTTTTCGGATGGTATGTCACCTACTCCGTGATGGCGGGCCTGATGCTGGTCGGGGTTGGCGTAGTCCTTCTGAGCCCGGAACCGGAGAGGCAAATAAACACGGAAGTGCGGGGGCAGGAAAAAAAGATCGCCGATTACCTGGCGGCTCGTCCTTTCCTGTGCGGCCGTAGAGCCAGGATTGTCGCCTGGCTCTACGGAACGATTGTCAGCCCGTTTGCTGAATTCATGGGCCGCCAGGGCTGGGTGTTGGTTCTTCTTTTTATCTTGCTCTATAAGTTCGGTGATGCACTGGCCGGAGTGATGAGCAATCCATTTTTCGTGGAACTTGGCTTTACGAAGATCGAGATTGCCAATATCAGCAAGGTGTTCGGGCTTGCCGCCACCATCGGCGGCGGCATCATCGGCGGGGTCATGGTCAGCCGATTGGGAATTATGAAAAGTCTGCTCATCTGCGGGCTGCTGCAGATGTTCTCCAATCTCGTGTTTGTTCTGCAGGCCATGGCTGGTCATGATCTGCGCGTTCTGACCCTGACGATCGGCGTAGAAAATTTCAGCAGCGGCATGGGGACGGCCGCCTTTGTTGCCTATCTTTCCAGTCTGTGCAATGTTGCCTACACCGCCACGCAGTACGCTCTGCTCTCCTCCTTCATGGCCTTTGGCCGGACGATTCTATCCTCGGGCGGCGGTTGGCTGGCTGAGCAGTTGGACTGGGTGCCATTTTTCCTTGCAACGACAGCAGCCGCTCTGCCAGGCCTGTTGCTGTTGTTTTGGATGGCTGGCCATTTCGGAACCGGACGGGCCGCGGCAGAGGAGGGAAAAAGTGCCCGCGGGGCGCCATCATAAGCGATGACTGCCAGCGGCGGCTACGGCCATGCACCGCACCTGCCACTGGTATAAAAAAGATGGTTTGGGGTGAGGAGGGGCCGGAAAATCATCCCCGTACGCCTCGTTCCGCCCTTACTTCAATGCATCCAGGCGTTTTTGGGCGGCCTCCTTCTGGTCGCTGTCGGGATAGTCGGCCAGGAGTTTCTGGAAAACCATCTTGGCGGTGTCCTTGTCTTTGATCTTTTCAAAGGAAAGACCCTGTTTCAGTAAAGCAGCCGGCGCCTTGGCATGCTTCGGGTAGTCGGCGATCACCTTCTGGTATTCCAGGATGGCAAGTTCGAATTCCTGCTGGTTGTAAAGGCAGTCGCCTACCCAGAAACGGGCGTTCGCCTTCATCTTGCCATCAGGATGCTTGGCAAGATAGGAGGTGAACGTTTCATGGGCCTCCTGATACTTCTTGTCGCGGAAGAGATCGAGTGCCTTGTCGTAGAGGGCCTGCCCCGGATCGTCTTTTGATTCCTTGGCGTCCGCCTCGTCGTCTTCGCCCGCTTTTTTCTTGTACTGGTCCGGCTGGATTTCCTGGGCGCCACCCTTGGCACGGGTTTTGTCCTTGCCTTTGTCCTTGCCGGCTTTTTCCGCAGCCTTGGCAGCTTCCGTGGCGCGTTCGGCTGCGTCTTTGGCGCGGCGCTGTTTTATATCTTCTATTGCCGTTTCTGTCTGGCTGATCTGGATCTCAACCTGGGTGATTTTATTTTCCAACTGGGTGATGCGTTCGTCCTGTTTGTCGATTCTGCCAGCCAGCATCTGGGTCTGTTTCTCGACCTGTGTGCGGAGTCCGGCCAGGATTTCCTTGTTTTCCTCGTGGAGTACCCGGTTCTTGTGGGCGCTTTCTTCAAGCTGTCCCTGCAGGTTCAGGATCTGAGTCTGCAGGTTGTCGATGGTGTTATCCACCTTGGCCTGCTGGGTCTGCACCTGTTTTACGGTGTTGTCTTTTAATTCCTTGACCCGCTGGTCAACCGATAGGACTCGGAGGTTGGTGCTCTGCACGTCCTGGGTAGTGGCGCAGTTCTGGAGAAATGGGGTCAGGCAAAGGATCAGCAGCAGGTGGAAATACTTTTTCATGGGAAACCTCATTCGTCTTAGTACCTTAGAAATAATATTCTGCGCGTTTTTGGCAGAATATTATTTCTAAGGTACTTATCCCGTTTATCGGGGTTAGGACACAGACCGGTGCATTATGCCATGCCGGTGATACGTACACGCATATCTAACAAATTCAGGGGGGTTGAGCAACAAGATACCTGCCGAAAGGGAATCATGGGGTTATCCAGGTGGACCACTGGGGATAGCTCTGTTTGCCCTTCAGCTTGAATAAAGTGCGCAGCCCTGTGCCGTTCTTGAAGATGGCGCAGATCTGTTGGTCGCTGTTGCTGCGTTTCCAGGTGAAGGCAATCTGTCTGCCGTCCGGCGACCAGGTGGGTGATTCGTGATTGCCGCTGTTCGAGGTAACCCTTGTCGGCAGACCGCCTTCCGGTCGGATGATGAATAGCTGGTAAATTCCTCCTTCCAGGCCGGAATAAGCGATCCAGTCACCCTTGGGCGACCAGCTCGGCTCGGAGTTGTCCGATCCCTGAAAGGTGAGACGGGTGACGTTATTGCTCTGCATATCCATGATGTAGACATGCGGCCGGCCGCTGCGGTCCGAAACAAAGGCGAGTTTCGTGCCGTCCGGCGAGAAGGAGGGCGAGACATTGAGCCCGGCGTTGGTGGTCAACCGTCGGAGAATCTGACCCTGGGTATCCATCAGGTAGAGATCGGGGTTGCCGTCCTTGCTGAGGGTGACAACCATGGTCTTGCCGTCCGGTGAAAAGGCCGGCGCCAGATTAAGGCCGCCCTTGGTTGAAATCGCCTTGGTGATTTTGGACTGCGACAGATCGGTGATATACAGATTCGGATTGCCCGGATGATAGGACGTGTAGGCCAGCAGGCGGGCATTCGGCGAGAACCGGGGAGAGATAGCCAACCGGTTGTGTTTGGTGACCTGCCGGACCTCCTCACCCAAAGGATCGGCAATGTAGATTTCCTTATAGCCCGTGGCATCAGAGGCAAAGGCGATTTTAGTAAGACTGACCCCGGGTTCGCCTGAGAGCTGCTGAATTATTTCGTCGCAGAATTTCAGGACCATTCCCTTGCGTTTTTGCACGGTGCCGCTGTAGCGCTTGGCAAAGATCGTCTGGCCGTCCAGCACATTGAGCAGTTTCAGCTCCATGGTCAGACCCTCGGCCGAGGTCTGGTACTGACCAAGCACCGAAAAATCGACCGCCAGACTTCTCCAGTCAGCATCCTGGCCGCCGCCGTAGGAACTGGCCGGCACCACCGTAATGAAACCGTGAAACTCCAGCCCCCTGGAGAGCAGGTCTGCCATATCCCGGCCGGTCTCCTCCGGCTGCCCAGGCTTGGACTTGTTGATGAAATAGGGCACCGCCACGGGCATCTTGCGAAAATCCGCCGCGGTGATGTCAAGATAGACCCTGGCTTCGGCCCAGGAGAATGTCCCGAGCAGCAGGCTGAACAGAATAAGGAACAACGAGATTTTTTTCATATTTTTATTTTCTGGCAAGGCAAGTGGTTGTTGGTCAGAATATTCCGCGATCGATGAAATAAATTACTGTATGTCTGTGCCACCCGGATCAAAGTTTAAGCCGATTTCAAGGGAGGTCTCATCGAGTCCCGCTGGAAAAGGCGGCAGGGGAGTGGCCTCCCGCATCGTCTTCAGGATAAATTGGTTGAAATAGACGTTGTCCGACGATTTTTCAAAGGCGGTATCCGTAATCGATCCATCGCGGTGTACGGTGATTGCCAGGGTGGCCTTCAGCTTATTGTCCCAGTTCTGCGTGTCGGGCAGAATCCAGTGGGCTTGAATGTGATTTAGGACAGCGGCATAGTACCCTCGCAGGATAGAATCGGTAACAGCCGACGATCCGCCGCCGGTCGGGCCGCTGCCACCACCACCACCGGCCTGCGCCGCTGTCCCGGTTTTGGCTGGCGTCGTGGTTGAAGGGGGGGCTGTTCCCGTCGAGGATGCCGGCCTCCGTAAGTTGGCCGCGATTTCCTTCACGGCTGCATCCCGCAACTGCGCGGCCTTTTCCCGGGCCACTTTTTCTTTTGCATCGGCTTCGACCTTGGCCTGGATATTTTCCAACGCCTTGTCGATATTGCGTTGATCCTTGACCTGCACCTCTTTGGGCGTTGGTTCTTCCTTTTTCGCGATCTTTTGTTTGAGCGGCTCAATGGAGATGGCCTTGGTAGGAGTCTGCGGCGCCACTTCCGGAATCGGCACGATTTTTGGCGGCGTTTCCGGTTCAATCGCCACCTTGGGTTTGGCCGGTGCCGCTGGTTCCGGAGGTGCTGGCGGTGCGCTGGGTGCTTCTTCGGGTTTTGGTTTGGCCGCCACCGGTGCAGCCGGGGCGGGTCCAGCCGGACCGGCCTCCTTGAATTCGGCAGCCGTGTACAGATTAACGGAATAGACCTCCGGCATGAGGGGACGGCGTTCGCACAGGGCGGGGCCGAAAAAGGCTGCGACCAGGGCAAGGAGGTGCAGGACGAGGGCCAGGTTCAGCGGACCTTTCCACTGGCTGGTCAGCAAGGATCTTGAAACATAGCCGCCGTTGTGTTCTGCGATGTTCATCGACTCAGGTTTTTTTGTCGGGAGGCTGGGTAATCATGCCCAGCTTGTTGAAACCGGCATCTTTAATGTCCGCCATCACCGTGACCACGATGCCATACGGCACCATTTTGTCAGCCTTGAGAAAAATTGGCTTTTCCTTGTCGTTGTTGGCCAGGGTGAGCAGCTGTTGTTTGAGCATCGCTTGATTGCACTGGACATCATTCAGCTTGATTTCGCCCTTCTTATTGATGGTGACCACAATAATCTCTTCCTTCTGGCGGAGCGGCTGCGCCGTGGTTTCCGGCAGATCCACGTCAACGCCCTGGGTCATCATCGGCGCCGTGACCATGAAAATGATCAACAGCACCAGCATGACATCCACCAGAGGGGTCACGTTTATCTCGGAAACAAAACCTCTCTTCCCGTTACCTCGTACCGTGCCCATTCCCATCACGACACCCTTGACAGCAGATCTCTCTCAACGAGATTGAGGAAATCCGTGGAAAAGCTTTGCATCTCGTTTTCCAGATCGGCCAGCCGATTGGAAAAATGGTTGTAGAAAATAACCGCCGGGATGGCAACGGCCAGGCCGGCGGCCGTCGCCACCAGGGCCTCGGAGATGCCCGGCGCGACAACGGCGAGCGATGCCGAGCCGCGCTGGCCTATATCCTGAAAGGAGGTCATGATGCCCCATACCGTGCCGAAGAGACCGATAAAGGGGGTCGCGCTGCCGGTGGTAGCCAGAAATGCCAGGGATCTGCCCAGTCTGGTCACCTCATTGCTTTCCGCCTTGCGCAGGGTTCTTTTCAAATTGTCCATGGTGGCTAGCTGCATATCGAGGGTTTCTTCGCCGGTTCGGATGGAAGACCGGCTTTTTGCCAGTTTCTGTAGTTCGGCATACCCGGAGGTGAAGATGGCCGCTTCCGGACTGATGGTGTTTTCCTTGGCCGACTTGTTGGCCTCGGCCAGATTTTTGCACTGCCAGAAGCTTTCCAGGAAATTGACTGATTCCGCCTGCGCCTTCCTGTACAGCCGGTATTTCATGATGACAATAGTCCAGGAGATAATAGAAAAGACGAGAAGGAGAAACATGACAAATTTCACCATTGGCCCGGCGCTTAAAATCATGTCGAATAAATTAAGTTTTTCCACCGCGTGGTCACCATTTTGGATTAGTTGTTATTGAAGTTTGATAGCCGGAAGTAAAACAGGCTAACATTTAAATTGTTTTATGGAACATGTCAACAGTGGACAAGGGAGAATTTGTCAATGTTCATGGGGAAAAATCAGTAAGGCAGGTTGGCAGGGCAGGCGGTGTTGCGGACCCTGTTCCCGGTTTGCAGCCGCTCGTTTTTCCAATAAGCCAACCAAAAAATCGACCCGAACGTTGCCACTGAATCGGCAGGTCAGAGAGGCGCACGGCGTGGCGGCCGCGGCTATGAGCAGCGATGTTCTGTGAATATTGTATCATGTTTCAGGAAAATTTACTCTGGCTGGCCTTACTCCTGCTGTGCATCCTCTAGAAGTTTGCAGCAGAATTCTATGGTGAGCGCCTTTTTTTCATTCACCAGCGCCCGCCCTTTAAGGAACCAGGCTGACCCTACGATTTCGCTGATCGCGACCTGGATGGTGATAGTCTCGCCGGGCCTAATTTCCCGTTTGAACTTGGCGTTGGCGATACGGGTCAGCACAGGGATGCCGGCCGGCAGCGTCCCGTCAGCTGTCTGGTCATGGGCGATCAGAATGGCGCCCGACTGGAAAACCGCCTCGCAGAGCAGCACGCCCGGCAGGATCGGGTAGTTCGGGTAATGGCCCTGAAACACCTCCAGGTCGACCGGGATATGTTTCTCCGTGGTGATGCTTCCCGCCTCAATGGCCACTATTTTATCCACCCAAAGAAAGGGCGGCCGGTGCGGGATATGGCGGAATATTTCTTCCTTATCTTTAGAGTCCACCGGTGACCTCGAGGACACTGCCCGTGATATAGGAGGCCTCGCGGCCGGCCAGGAAGAGCACGGCCGTTGCCACCTCCGCCGGAGTGCCGAACCGCTTGAGCGGCACCAGCCGGCGGTATTCATCGAGTTGCGCCGGTGGCAGGCCGTCCAGTAGTTCAGTGGCGATGAAACCGGGCGATACGCAGTTGATGGTAATGTTTCGCTTGGCGGTCTCCTTGGCCAGCGACCGCATCATGCCGATCTGGCCGGCCTTGGAGGCGGCGTAATTGGCCTGGCCGGCAAAGCCGAGATGAGCCATGGGCGACGTTATGTGGATGATCCGGCCGTATTTCTGCTTCATCATCAGGAGCACCGCCTGTTTTGACATGAGAAAGGTGCCAGTGAGATTGATATCAAGGACGCGCTGCCAGTCCGCGGCCGGCATCATGGCCAGCACCGCATCGCGGCGGATGCCGGCATTGTTGACTAGAATGTCGACGGTGTCGAACCTTTCTTCGACCTGCTGGTAAAAGGCGGCCACCTCCGACTCGCTGCTGATATCGAGCCGGTACAACTGCAGGCGATCAGTATGGGTATGACATTCGTCCCGAAAGGCGGCGGCTGTCTCTTCGTTAGCCGTGTAGATCCCCAGGACCGTGGCCCCAGCCTCCAGGAAGGCGGTGGCAATGGCCCGGCCGATGCCGCGGGTGGCACCGGTGACAATGACTTTGCTGTTCTGGAAAGCGGCCATGATTTTCTTCAGCTCCGTAAAAAGGCGTCGGCATCGTTGGCAACAATGACCCCGTAGTTGATGGCGCCCAGCCAGCCCGACATGATAATGCCCACCGAGCCCACATGGAACAGCCCCTGGATAACCTTGAAGATGCTCCGCGAGATGTCGAGCCCCTCGAACTTGGTACCGAACGAGGTGCCCCTGGTGTGCAGGGTGTAGCGCTTGAAGGTGAGCGGAGTGGCCGCTTCCAGCCAGTCGCACTTGTTCGACACGCCCGGCAGGTATTTTTCCAGATCAACAAGCGTCCGTTTGATGAGCGCGTCCTTTTCCCTGGCGTAATCCGCTTCGGATAAGACGGCCCAGTCGTCGTAGCGGCCGTTCATGGAGGCGACGATTGTATAACGGTTGTGGCCGGGTCGAGTCCTGGGATAGTAGAGGGAGAAAGTCTTGCTTTTTGTGTGCATGTCCAGGAGTTCCTCGGTCGCAAAGGTCTCGGCCCGGGAGGTGAACAGCAGATCGCCGACATCGTCGATCTGTTCGTCCGCTTTAATGCCGATATATACCTGGCAGCTCGAGTTGTTAACCCGCACCTCTTCGGTTTTTTCGAGAAAATCCCGGGGGAATGCCTCACGGCCGGCCAGATCGTAGATCGTGTTGAGCAAACCGCTGTTCGAGATGACGCAGTTGGTAGCGATGAAACGTTCGCTGCCGGCAACGCCGGCCATTACCCCGCGCACCCGGCCCTTGTCAATGACAACTCTGCCGACCTTGCTCCGCATGCAGATGGTGACCCCGTTTTTTTCGAGTTCCGTTGCCATCATGGTGATAAGGCGGTCGGTGCCGCCCTGAAAGGTGAAAACCCCTTTGTTCATGAAATTGGAAAAGACAATGCCGTAGGTGATGGCCGGGTCGTCCAGGGTGGAGCCGTTGGCATAGGTGATTGGCTCCATGAGCAGCCGGTGCACGTCGCTACGGTTCGGAAAGAATTTTTCAAAAAGCTCCCGGGTGGTCATGGTCCGGTCGTCATAGAAGTTCATGCCGCCAACCGTGGCAAAAAACTCGTTGATCACCGAATCTTCGATCTTGAATTTTGTCTTCAGGATGTTGGTGAAGTCCTGGCGGTCGAATGTGGTGGAGAGTGAAAATTGCGGGTTGTCAAAAACGATTTTCTTCAACTGGACAATGGAATCCATGATCTCTCGGTTCCAGTATTTTCGGCAGGTCTTCACCATACCGTACGGGAAACCGTGCAGGGAGATGTCGAAAATGTGCCCCTGGCGTTTGAACCAGGTGGCCAGACCGCCCAATTGGTGATGGTGTTCGAGCAGCAGCACCTTATGGCCGCCCTTTGCCAGACGGTTCGCCGCCGTGAGACCGCCGAGGCCGGAGCCGATGACCACCACGTCATACTTCTCCTGTGCTCCGTCAATGGATTTGAATGGCATGGTTCCTTAGTTCCTCGTGCTGTCCTGCCCCTGAAGAATACACTGATTGACAATACTCACCCCGCTGAGCATCGAACCGACAATGCCCAGAAAACCCTGGTCCGTGCCGGCAATGAACAGATTTTCGTACGGAGTCCGGCCGTCTTTTATTTTACGAGGGCTGCCGTAAACAGCCCCCTGTGACCTGGCCGTGAACCGTTCAATCGTGAGCGGGGTGAAGGAGTCTTCATATACAACGTTTTCCGGGTAATTCCCAATGATTTTCCCTACGGTTTGCCGGGAGCGTTTGATCCACTCCTCTTTGAGCTGCCGGTATGCTTCCTGTTTGTCGGCCGTCTTTTTCCAGAGATCGTAGTTGGCAAGATGGGTGACGCGAATCTGTATGGTATCCGTGGTTGGGAGTCCCTGAAAATTATCAGGAAAGCAGATGACGCCGCTGGCTAGGTCGACTGCCTCTTCAGGACGGCCGTAAAAGAATTTTTCCGCCAGGTTATAGAAGATGATGGTCCGGTCATTTCTGATATGGCCGCAGGCGGCGCGGGGTAAAAGCGCGATCGATTCGATGAAGCTGACCCGGCCGGCCAAGGCCGCGGTGTTCTCCGTGGCGCCGTTGGGGGGGGCCGGGATGAGAGCAAGGGTTTCCGGATGGCCGATGGTGGAGAGCAGAACGTCGCAGGTAACAACCTCGCCGGACGCGAGCCGAACGCCGTGCACGCGACGGCCGTTCTGTTCCGAAACCTGCATGATTTCAAGGACCGGAGCCCGCAGGCGCAACTCGCCGCCAAAGGTCTTGTACTGGCTGATGAGCAGTTCAAGGAAATCCTTGATCGTGCCGGCCGGTCGGAACATGCCCTCCAGAAAAATGGCGCGGAACATGATCGCGAACTGCGTAAAATCCATGTCATGCTCTTCGCTCGCCCCGTAGAACATCAAAGGGCAGAGCAGCAGCTCCACCAGGAGTTCGTCGTCCAGGGCCGCCAGCAGGCGGGCGCGGGTTGGCATCCTCGGTTGGGGGCGGAAGGCGTCGAGTTCTTTTATCTCCATAACGAGCTGGAGAAATCGGTCGATGGCGCGGGGAAATTTGTCGCGGATTTCCTCAAGCAGCCGGTCAAAGGAGTTGGAAAAAGAGAGGCTGGCCCGGCCAGGAAAAACAACTTCCGAGCAGAGTTGCTGGTGGATGGGGAACTGCTGGCGGGAAAGCTTCAACTGCCGGAACAACCGGTTTAAGGGGGCGTGTTTTTCCTCGGGCCCCGCATAGTTGGTTATGGCATGCAGTCCGGTTTCAAATAAACGGCCCTGGCGGGTATAGTACGAATTGAGGCCGCCGGGCTTGGAGTGCTTTTCCAGGATCAGAACCTTCTGGCCAAAGCGTGCAAAACGGATGCCGGCGGCCAGCCCGGAAAGGCCGCCGCCGATTATGATCAGGGGATAATCGCTCACCGCCGCCTTCAGACACCCTGCAGCAGCGGCTCCAGGTAAGTTATGCAGCTTTCCAGGGTGGCCAGTCTCGGGTAGTCTGCTTCAGGAATCTGAATTTTATAGCGCTTGCGCAGCTCCATGACGATATCCAGGAAATCCATGGAATCAAGATCCAGTTGATCCCGGAGCGCCTGGTCTGGTTGCAGGGTCGTCAGGTCCGCCTCTTCGTCAATATCCTGTATTATTTCGAGCAGTACATCCTTGATCTCTTGCAAAGTCATCAGCCATTCTCCTTATGTCGTTCTCCCCGGAGTGCACGCCTTCGGGTTATTCGTCGTTATCTCATTAGTTTTTCCCGAGATCGTCGTCGCCTTTTGGTCGTCCTCAGGCAGCGCGAGATTACAGGTCTGCAATGTGTACTTAATTTTTGTTCAGATTTCATCGATTTTTTTTACAATCACCACCGAATTGATACCGACCATGCCAAATGAGTTGTTGAGGATGGTGGTAGCGCGTTTAATCCGGCATGGTTCACCGGCCACCAGATTCGGCAGTTCGCATTCGGGATCGATCGTGTCAAGATTGATGGTGGGATGCACATAATTATCCTCGAAGGCCGGCAGATTCCCGGCCAGTTCAAGGACTCCGGCCGCTCCCATGGCATGACCGATGATGCTTTTCGTATTATTAATGAAAGTGGTATCGCAGTTCCGGAACACCTGGCGGATGGCCGAACATTCCTCGATATCCCCCTGTTTGGTGCCAGTGGCGTGGGTGTTAAGGATGTCGATGTCCGCAGGCGCCAGCCTGGCCCGCTGCAGGGCCAGGGTCATGCACTCCGCCTGCCGCGGGCCATACGGCAGAACAAAATCGCGGGCATCGGAGTTCATGGCGTAGCCGACCAGTTCGCCATATATTTTCGCGCCGCGGGCCAGGGCTCGGTCGAGCCGTTCCAGGGTAAAGATGCTGGCGCCTTCCGAAACCACGATGCCGTTGCGGTCAAGATCAAAGGGCCGGCAGGCCTTGGTGGGACCATCCGGGTGGGAGGCCAGGGCGCCCTGCGCCCTGAAACTGGCAAAGATCCCGAACGAACCCGTGCTCTCCGAGATACCGCCGGCTAAAGCCAGATCAACCTCGCCCAGACGCAGCATCTGCACGCCCTGGATCAGAGCGGCGTTGCCGGCGGCGCAGGCCCCGCCGATGGAATAATGCGGGCCAGTGATCCCCAGGCTCATGGTGATTTCACCGGCTGGGTTGTTGAGCACGGTTCTAGGATTATGGTGATGGGTCCAGAAATCGGTATTGTAGTTGTACTGGCTGATATTGTAGATTTCGTTTTCGGTTTCCACCGTGCCGTGTTCGGTCAGGCCGATATAGACGCCGGTGCGGTCAACAGGATATGTTGCCTGATCAAGACCGGCATCCAGCAACGCCTCGTGGGCGCAGTAGACCCCCAGGCAGCCGGCCCTGGTTCCCCGTTTGTTTTCCTTTTTTTTCCGGTATCTGGTTTCTTCAAAGGTGCAGATGCCGGCCGGGACCCTGCCGACATAACGGAGATCTATTTCATGAATTACGCTGTGACCTTTGAGGAGATTGGCGCGGAACTCCTTCAGGTTACTGGCATTCGGCGCCACCAGTCCCACGCCGGTGATAACGATTCTGTTGTGCTGTGCCTGATTGTCCATCGTTGCCCTGTCGGTTTATTTTTGCTGGAAACTGCCCAGCCGGCGTCGTCGTGTTCAAATTATTTGTACAAAAAAAAGTATATTAGCCGATAATTCCTTTTCTGTCGATATGTTGGAATGCTTGACCGGTCAATTTCGTGCCAAATGAAAAATCCAGAATAATCCTGTTTGATTAATAATGCTTATTCAATCCTGATCGGGTAATAAACAACTGTTTTCGGCTTGCTGAAAGTTCTGTGACATCTGTCGCAGGACCATTAGTTATTATTAGGAGGGAAAGGTATGCCTGCTGAGCTAGTGGATGTTGTGGTGGTGGGGGCTGGGCCGGGCGGTCTGCAGGCTGCTCTGCATGCGGTTCGGAAAAAAGCATCCGTGCTGGTGCTGGGCCGTCCCGAAAGAAGTAGTCTCTATCGGGCGCATGTGGAGAATTATCTCTGCGTTGGCGAGGTGAAGGAGGGCAGCGAACTTCTGGCCACCGGTCTTGAGCAGGTCAGGAGGTTCGGGGCCGAGGTCTGGCCGGAGGATGTTCTGCATCTTGCCCAGCAGGAAGATTTCTTTGAAATTCGCGTTGAGTCCGGGCGACCGATTGTGGCAAGGACCATTATCATCGCCACCGGCACTTCGCGAAAAAAACTCAAGGTCAAAGGGGAAAAGGAATTGAGCGGCAAAGGGGTCAGCTATTGCGTGGACTGCGATGCCAATTTTTTTCGAAATGTGCCGGTGGCAGTAGTCGGCAATGAGTCCGCCGCGGTGGACGGTGCTTTAACCCTGACCAAGTACGCCTCCCAGGTTTATCTGATTACAAGGGAACTGGCTGTCTCCGAGGAGTTGCATAAAAAACTTCTGGCGAGCGGCGTCCAGTGTCTGACCGGAACCTGGGTCAAGGAAATTCTGGGTGAGACCGCGGTGCATAGCCTGCTGCTGGAGGATGACCGCACTCTTGCCATTGAGGGAGTTTTCATCGAACTCGGCGCCAAGGGCGCCCTTGAACTGGCCACCAATCTCGGCGTCCTGCTCGACTCGGAGACCTTTACCCATATTGAGACCGACAAAAAACAGCGAACCAATATTCCCGGCATCTATGCGGCCGGCGATATTGCCGGGCATCCCTACCAGATGGCCAAGGCAGTAGGCGAGGGTTGCGTAGCCGGCCTGGAGGCGGCGAATTATGCCCTCAGGCAGAAAAGAGATGTTGCATAGAAAATCGTGGATTCGCCGGACGTCCAGTCATTAGAATTGCTGGCCCTGCCAGGAATGCCGGCGCGGTCGGTACCCGTGCCGATGACGGGCAGCTCCGCTTCCTGCTTCCAAGTAACTTAAACTTAACTTGTTGAAATTGCGTGTTTCAGGTTTTTAAAGAGAATATCGAATATCGAACAAAGAATTTCGAATCATGAAGTTTTTTTCGGGTTGTGGTTGTCGATTTTTGTCTTTGCCAGGTCTCGGCGGTTCGAACTATACGAACGGCAAAATCAATCAACCATTCCTCAATATCGAACTCCCTGCTTCCCTTCGACATTCATTATTCCTTGTTCGATATTCTCTTCTGCCTTTTCCAGGGCATGAACTGGCGAAAAGTTACTTTATGATAAACCGCCGCCCGCGGCGTGAGGCGCTAACTCGTAAGGAAAAGCATGATCAATTCGAGATATACATATACGGCCATAGCCGGAGCAGTGGTGATTCTGTTCTGGTTTGTTGACGCAGGACTGGATGCAGCATTTCATTATGATGAAGGATTCTGGCATGTTTTAGTTATCAACAAAAGGGAAATTTTATTTCGGCTGGTCGCTAGTTTTTTCCTCGTGGCCTTTGGACTGCTGGTTGATTTTGTAACGGCGGCACGGCAACGTGAAAAAACGGCCCTGCAGAAAGCCAGGGCAAGTATTGGGCTGGAAAAGGCCAGGGCGGACGCCATTATCGCCGCCATGGGCGAAGGCCTGAGTATCCAGGATGTCGATTTCCGGATTCTGTTCCAGAACCAACGAAATAAGGAGATGATCGGCGGCAGTCATGAAGGCGAGCACTGCTATCAGGCCTATGAGCAGCGGGATGCGGTCTGCGATGGTTGCCCCATGGCTCTCTCCTTTGCCGACGGGGAGATCCATACGGCCGTCCGTAGCGGGCAGACGGCCGCGGGGCCGATTCAGGTCGAGATAACCACTTCCCCCCTGCAGGATGACTCAGGCAAGATAATCGCCGGCATCGAGATCGTCCGTGACGTTTCAGACGCCAGAAAAACGGCGGAAAAGCTGCAGCATGAACGGGATTTCATCTTTGCGGTCATGAACACCGTTGACGCCCTGGTGGTGGTTCTGGACCGGGAAGGCCGCATCATCCGGTTTAACCGGGCCTGCGAGACCCTGACTGGCTTTACCTATAAGGAAGTGTTGGGCCGGCATGTCTGGGATTTTCTTTTGATTCCGGAAGACATTGAACCGGTAAAGAGGGTCTTTGCCTCGTTGCAGACCGGTCAGCAAGCGAGTACGTTTGAGAACTACTGGTTGACTCGCGCGGGCGAACGCCGGTTGATTTCCTGGTCAAACTCCATCCTGTTTGATCAGGATGGCGTAGTCGAGCATCTCATTGCCACCGGCATTGATGTTACCAAAACTCGTCGGGCGGAGATCGAAATCGAGCAGCACAGCATGACTCTCTCCGTGCTGAACAAACTCCTGCATCTCTCCCTTGAAAATCTCGCCCTGCCTGAGTTGCTTGAACGGTTCATCCATTACATCACCTCGCTGCCCTGGCTTATTCTGGAACCCAAAGGAGTTGTTTTCCTGGTGGAAGAGGGACGTGACCGTCTGGTCATGCAGGCACAGAGAAATCTTGTCGAGCCTCTGCTTACCGGCTGCGCGCATGTGCCTTTCGGCTATTGTCTTTGCGGTCGGGCTGTTCTTGGCAGCGATATTCTTTTTGTTGATTGTGTTGACGAGACCCATGATATTGCTTACGAGGGCATGAAGCCGCATGGCCATTACTGTGTCCCCATAGTCTCGGCCGCCAAGAAACCGTTGGGCGTTTTCACCGTCTACACAACGGCCGGCCGCCAGCGGGACAAGAAGGTAGAAGAGGTGCTGCTGGCCGCGGCCAGCGTAGTCGCCGCCATTATTGAGAGGAAACGGGCCGAGGAGGCGCTACGGGAGAACGAGGAGAAATATCGGGCCATCAACGACTCGGCCCATGACGCTATCATCATGATGGATGAACAAGGGGCGATTGCCCATTGGAATCCGGCGGCTGAAAAGATATTCGGCTACACCGCGCCGGAGGTGATCGGGATAAATTTGCATGCCCTGTTGAGCCCCCGGCAATACCAGGCCGCGGCCCGGCGAGGAATGGAGAAATTTAAAGCTTCCGGGGAAGGCTTTCTGCTGGGCAAGAGTTTTGAGATTACCGGACTCCGCAAGGATGGGTCCGAATTTCCCCTTGAACTATCGCTGGCCCGGCTTCGATCCGGTGAAGCCTGGTGGGCGGTGGGCATGATTCGCGACATCACGCTCCGTAAGGCGAGCGAGGAGGAAAAATTACGTCTGGAGGCCAAGTTTCTGCAGGCCCAGAAGATGGAGGCGGTCGGGCAATTGGCCGGCGGCGTGGCCCACGATTTCAACAACCTGCTCACCGGCATTATCGGTTTTGCCGAGATAGTGCTGGATGATCTCGAAACAGATCACCCGTTGCGGACAGAGGTGAAAGAGATCGTCGATCTGTCGCAGCGGGCGGCGAAACTGACCAGGCAACTCCTGGCCTTCAGCCGTCGACAGAGCCTGAATCCTGAATATGTCAAGATCAACGAACTGGTCAGCCATCTTCTGAAAATGCTGAAAAGGCTTATCGGCGAGCATATTGAATTGGAATTTATCCCTGATCCTGACCTGGGGCCTGTGCACGCCGACCCCGGCCAGATCGAACAGATTCTTGCTAACCTGACAATCAACGCCCGGGATGCCATGCCTGACGGTGGCCGGATCGTCATCAGGACAACCGGTGTCACGCCCGAGGCGATTTTAGCCAGAGCGCCGCACCAGCAAGTGGAAATCCCGACCGGTTCCTATGTCTCGTTTTCGGTCGAGGATACCGGCTGCGGCATGGATGAACAGGTGTTGACGCAGATATTTGAGCCGTTTTTCTCCACCAAGGCAGTGGGCCGTGGTTCCGGCCTCGGCCTTTCCACGGTGTACGGGATTATCAAGCAGCATCATGGGTTCATCTGGGTGACTTCCGCGTTGGGCCAGGGCAGTACATTTGAGGTGTGGCTGCCGGTTTTTCTTGAAGATGATGAAAAAGTGGTGAAGGATGAGGATAAAAAGATTGTCGCTTCTAAAGCCGGAGGCACCATTCTTCTTGTCGAAGATGAGGAACCGGTTCGACGGATAACCAATCTCATGCTGGGAAAACTCGGGTACAATGTTTTGTGCGCCGCGAACGCCGGGGAGGCAGAGGAGATTTTCGACCGGCAGGCCGGGGCGATTGATCTGCTGCTCACCGATGTTATCATGCCCGGCAAAAACGGCAGGGAACTCTACGAGAGCCTCGCGACATTGAAACCGGACTTGAAGGTTCTGTACATGTCCGGCTACATGGATGATATCGTGGCCCGCAAGGGCGTGGTCAGGGAAGGGGATTCGTTTCTCAGCAAGCCGTTTTCCTCTCAGGAGATTGCCATGAAAGTTCAATTAGCAATGGCACAGGATTAGATCGATGGACATAATTGTCGAACACAATGCCGGTCAACCTGCCGGACCCACCAGAATACTCATTGTTGATGATGAACTTTACATCTGCAAGACCATTTCCCGCTGGCTGGAAAAGGAGGGGTATGAATGTCTGGTGGCGGCCAACACCGACGAGGCTCTGGATTGTCTTGAAAAAAATCGGATAGATCTGCTGATATCCGATATCAACATGCCGGGCAGATCAGGCATTGAACTGCTGCGGATCACCAGGGAGCGGTTTCCGCTCACCGCGGTACTCATGGCCACTGCGGTTGACAGCCGGGAGGTGGCGATCCGGGCGCTGGAGATCGGGGCCTACGGCTACATGATTAAGCCCTTTGATAAAAACGAGTTCATTATCAATGTGGCGAACGCCCTGGAACGGTTGCGCCTGACCCTGCAAAGCCTTGAGTACGAACGCCGCCTGGAGCAGGAGGTCCACGAGCGGACCGTCGAAATCAGAAGCCGCGAGGAAGAAATCGCCCTGCATTTGGTCTGGGCCTCGGAATATCGGGATGATGACACGGGCGAGCACATTCGGCGAATCGGGTTGTTTTCGGCGGAGTTGGCCAGGGTGCTTGGCTGGGGGCAGGCAGAGATCGACAACATCCGGGTGGCCGCGCCCATGCATGACGTGGGCAAGATCGGCATCCCGGACAGTATTCTGCTGAAGCCGGGCAAGCTGACGCCGGAAGAATTCGCGACCATGAAAACGCATACGGTGATCGGCGCCAACATCCTTGGCCATTCCAAGGTGCCGCTCCTGAAGCTGGCCAGCACCATTGCCCTGTCGCATCATGAAAAGTGGGACGGCAGCGGCTATCCCAACGGCCTGCGCGGCGAGGATATACCGATGTCGGCTCGCATTGTCGCCATTGCCGATGTCTACGACGCCCTGGTGTATGACCGGGTTTACCGGCCGGCATTTTTAGAAGAAGAGGCCCTCCGCATCATGCAAGAGGAGAGCGGTAGCCATTTCGACCCGAGCATTTTTGCGTGTTTTCTGTCCGCCTTGCCGGTCTTTCGAGAAATCAGGAAAGACATCAGCGAAACCAAAATGTTCTGATGGTTTTTCTATTTTTTTTTGGCGTTGTCGCAGAATTTACTGTGCAGGAATTCACATTCCCGAGGTGAAAGGTCAAAACGGATTTCAGCCTCCCGCATAACCTCGTGTCTGTTTTTCTGCGGGCAGGACTGGATCTCTTCGCTGAACCAGCGGATGGCCTGCCGCATCTTTTCTCCAGAGGGCTGCAGTTCATTGCCTGCCGACATTGGGGCCTCCTTCTTTTCTGTTGCTATGATTCCGGTGCGTAAACAGGTTGCAAAATAATTCCTCCCAGTGGTGGGACGGAGACGGTGATGTGGTACGGCGCCTCTCCCCAGGACTCATGATGCGGGATTTCCAGGAGAGGGTTGCCGGTGTCGGTACCGCCGAACAGCCTGGAATCGGTATTCATGATTTCCCGATAGGGCGCGGCGGTCGGCACGCCGAGCCGGTAACCGTGATGTACCTGGGGCGTGAAATTCAGCAGACAGATCAGATGATCGCGGCGGTTTTTCGCAAAGCGCGCAAAGGCGATAACCGAGTTGTCCGCGTCCTTGAAATCCATCCACTGGAACCCTTCGTGCGTAAAATCGATTTCCCAGAGTGACGGGTTGGCCCTGTAGAGTCGATTGAGTTCTTTTACCAGTTCCTGAAGGTGGCGGTGTCCGGGGTTCTGCTCCGGCAGGTGCCACTCAAGGCTCGTTTTACAGTACCACTCCGACCACTGCCCGAACTCGCCGCCCATGAACAGGAGTTTTTTTCCGGGGTGGGTCCAGAGGAAAAAGAAGAGGAGCCGCAGATTGGCAAACTGCTGCCAGGGATCGCCAGGCATCTTGCCGAGCAGGGAGCCCTTGCCGTGTACCACTTCGTCATGGGAAAGCGGCAGGATGAAATTTTCGGAAAAGGCGTAGTATAAGGAAAAGGTAAGGGCGTTGTGATGGAATTTTCGAAAGAGGGGGTCCTTGCTGAAATAAGTGAGCGTGTCGTTCATCCAGCCCATGTTCCATTTGAAGCCGAACCCCAGTCCGCCGATATCCGCCGGTTTCGAAACCCCGAAGAAACTGGTCGATTCCTCGGCGATCATCAGCACGTTGGGAAATTTTTCATAGACCACGCTGTTTAAATGTTTAAGGAATTCAATCGCCTCGATGTTTTCGCGGCCACCGTAACAGTTGGGCATCCATTCCCCATCCCGGCGGGAGTAGTCGAGATAGAGCATGGAGGCCACCGCGTCCACCCGCAGGCCGTCTATGTGGTATTTGTCGAACCAGAACAAAGCATTGGCAATCAGGAAATTGCTGGTTTCCTTGCGGCCGTAATTGAAGATGAGCGTTCCCCATTCCGGGTGGGCGCCCTGCCTCGGGTCCTCGTGTTCGTACAGCGCCGTGCCGTCGAAATTACCTATGCTGTGGCCGTCGGTTGGAAAGTGGGCCGGCACCCAATCGAGGATGACCCCGATGCCGTGTTGGTGGCAGAGATCCACGAAATACATGAACTCATCCGGAGTTCCGTAACGACTGGTAACGCTGTAGTAGCCGGTCACCTGATAGCCCCAGGATTCGTCCAGGGGATGCTCGTTGACTGGCATCAGTTCGATATGGGTAAACCCCATCTCCTTGACATACGGGACTAAACTGTCAGCCAACTCTTTATAGGTGAGAAAGCGCTCTGGATCGGCCGGGTCGCGCCGCCAGGAGCCGGGGTGGACCTCATAGATGGAAAGGGGCCGGTTGTACGGCAAGACACGGGCTCGGGACTGTAGCCATTCGCCATCCTGCCACTGATATCTGTGCAGATCCCTGACCACCGAGGCGGTCCGGGGTCGGAGTTCCCCGTAAAACTGAAACGGATCGGCCTTTTCCAGGAGATGGCCGTGCTGGGTGCGTATTTCGAATTTGTAGATCTCATTTTCGCCAAAACCGGGAATGAACAACTCCCAGATACCGGAATTGCCTAGAACCCGCATCTGGTGGACACGACCATCCCAGGCGTTGAAATTACCCACGACACTGACCCGGCGCGCCGCAGGCGCCCAGACCCGGAAAACGGTGCCGGAGATACCGCCTACGGTTACCAGGTGGGCGCCCATCCTGTTGTAGGCCTCGTAATGGGTGCCGCTGTTGAACAGATAGCGGTCCATGTCGCCCAACAGGGGCATGAAACAGTAGGGATCGACAAAGATATGCGTGCCGTTGTTGTAATATGTCGCTTCAAGCTGGTAAGAAAAAGGCTGAGAACGGTCGGGAATAATAATTTCGAAAAGCCCTTCGGCCCGCATTTTATACATATGCCGGCGTTCACCGTCCACGAGAATGCGCATGGACTCGGCATGGGGCTGAAAGGCGCGGATGATGGCAGCCGGCGGTTCGCAATCGATGAGATGCAGTCCCAGCACCTGAAAGGGATCATGCTGGTCAGCATGCAGCAATCTTTCCAGTTCTTGTTCTATGTCAATGGCCATTGTGCGTGTTTCCCGTGCTCAGAATATTTTTTTCTCGATCTCGCTACGACGTTCATTTTGCAAGAGGCTCTATGAAAAAGACCGCTTTCCCGCGACAGTATTAATTGATACAGTGTATCTGCATGCACCGGGCGTTTTTTGGAATACAGTATCCTATCATATCCCGACGAACAAAGAGTGAAAAAATTTCAAGACGCAGGACTATCGGCCAAACATGACACCGATTCTGCCTGGCCTACCTCTTCCGGCTTGACTGGGATTTGTTGACGATGCTACACTCTGGAATCATAAATAAATTGACAAAAGCTGCACTGCCGCTCCTTCATCCGGAAAACTATTCATGGAAAGTCTCAAGGGCTATTTTCTGATTTCCACCCCGCAGATGCCGGACCCCCGGTTTCAGAAACGGGTGGTCTATCTCTGTGTCCATTCGGAAGAGGGGGCCATGGGGCTGGTCGTCAACCAGTCGCTGCCGGATATCCAGCTTGTCGATATTCTGCAAAGCGCTGCCATCCAGGTGCCGGCGACAATCGTCCTGCCACCGGTATATATGGGGGGGCCGGTTGGGCTGGATACGGCCTTTATCCTTTATACCTCGGCTGGTTATACGACCGAACATACCCTGGTGGTGTCGGAAACGGTGTCTCTCTCCGCCGACCCCCAGATTCTCAGGGATATTGCTCAGGGTCGGGGGCCGCGTGATTATCTGTTCACCCTCGGCTATTCGGGCTGGGCCCCGGGTCAGCTTGAAAACGAATTGACCGTAGATGGCTGGCTGCCTCTGCCGGCGGACGATGAGATACTGTTTCATACGCCCGATGAACTCAAGTGGAAAAAAGCGGCCGAAAAATACGGCATAAATATTACCCTGTTTGGCGAGATGGTTGGTTCCGCTTGATTCTTTTATTTTTTTTTGTTGGGGTGCTTTTCAGTTATGGTGCAGGAATCGGAAATTTTTGAGTGTCAGCAATGCGGCCATTGTTGCCAGGGACAGACAACTGTTTCCCTTGACCCCGCCGATATGGCGAGGATGCTGGCCGTATTGGGTATCAGGCGAGAAACGGCCGAAGAGAAATATTGGCGGGTGACCGGTGCGGTCGTGCAGATGAAGACACCGGGCGGACACTGTGTTTTTTTTGACCGAGGCTGTACTGTGCATTCGGGCAAGCCGTGGCGTTGCGCTCAGTGGCCTCTCCACCCCAGCATTCTGGTCGACGAGGCCAACTTGTCAGCCATCAGGGAATCCTGCCCGGGGATCAACCGGAATCTGAGTTATGAGGAGTTTAAAATAAAATTGGCCGCCTATCTGGCTGGCCAGTGATGACCTGCGGCCCTACTGAACGCCTACAATTCGAGGGTTGCAGCACGTTTGTACTTATTCGGTAAACGGTTAGAAGACGCGGTGGCGGTTGCTTGTCTATGAAACTAGAGCTGCTTTTTCTGGGTAAAACCCGTGAAGCCTACCTGGAAGCAGGGATCAATGATTTTGCAAAACGACTTGGACGTTACGTGCCGGCTGAGATCAGGGTTCTGCGAGATGTACGGCGACTGGGCAGGGGAGATTCCGACGCCAGGGCAATGGCGGCAGAGGCCGAAATCCTGCTGGCTGCCGTACCAAAAGGGGCGGTGCGGGTGGTGCTGGACCACGGAGGGCGGCAATTCAGTTCCGAACAACTTGCCCGCCAACTGACCAGTTGGGAGGAAGAGGGCCGGCGGCAGGTCGCCTTCCTGATCGGTGGTCCGACTGGCCTGGCCCCTGCTGTTCTGGAAGGCGCCGATCTGGTCATTTCGTTATCCAGGCTGACCTTTACCCACGAACTGGCCAGGCTGATTCTTCTGGAACAACTCTATCGGGCCTACACCATCAAGGCCGGCGAGCAGTATCATAAATAGCTCTATACCGCTTCCACGGATTTGATGCCCGGCACCTCGCTTTTCACAAACTGCTCGATGCCGTTTTTCAGGGTCATCTGGGACATTGGGCAGCCCTTGCAGGCGCCGGTAAGCTGCACCTTCACCACCCCATCATCGGTGACGTCCACCAGGATAACATCGCCTCCGTCCCGCTGTAATGCCGGCCGCACCTTGTCGATGGCCGCTTGTACTTTTTCTCTCATTATCCGGATCTCCTGTAGAAAAATATGGCGGGGCCGTTTCGTCGCTCTCGATTATGTCTTGCAGAGGGTAACCGTGACGAGCCCGTAAAAGTCCATGGTCCCGTTCTATAGCACAGTCGGCGGCAGGTGACAACTGTTATAGGCGGTGCCGCAGATCCTGATACCGCCTGTTGAGCATGACTGTTATTTTTGTGTTGTAGATTTCGATCAATTCGAATAATTTTGTACGCTCACGGCGCAACATTGCGCTGGAGCGTGCAGGTTTTGAGAGGGACATGCGTGCAGTTTGAGACGGATACGGACCCGGGCGTTGGCAAAATTAATGTCGCCGGTGTTTGTATTAGCTAAGAAAACGTACCTGCCGGATTTTTTTTATTCCGCTCGACACGTCAGAATACAGTCTCGATCATCAGCTTATCTCCCTAAGGAATGGGCCGTACCGGTTCTGGCGGTCCTTCTGAGTCCGAAAACATACCGCTCTCATCCTGGTTTCAGGGGATATTTTTTTCAAAATCCTCGCTTGAAAAAGAAAAAAAAATTAGTTAGGTTATTCGGTTCATTTTCAGGGATGTTCTTGTCACCCTTGGTCGTTACCGATGACAGCGCAGTATTCTCTGCCGGCTAAGGGTATTATAGGGTTAAAAAATTTTATTGTCGCAATGAAAATATCTTTTAAGGAGAACAACATGACCGCCAAGATCATCAGCGGCACCGAGACTGCCAAGGCCATCCGCGAGGAATTGAAACAGGAAGTTGACCAGTTGAGGGAAAAGCACAATGTGGTGCCGGGGCTGGTGACCATTCTGGTCGGCGAAGACCCTGCGTCCCAGTCTTATGTCACGGCCAAGACCAAGACGGCCAAGGCGTTGGGCATCCATTCCGAACAGGTCACCCTGCCTGCCGAGACCAGCGAGCAGGAACTACTGGCCATCGTGGACAAGTATAATAATGATGTAAAGATCAACGGCATTCTGGTGCAGCTGCCGTTGCCCAAACATATCAACGAAGGCAAGGTGCTCTTTGCCATCAATCCTGATAAGGATGTGGACGGTTTTCATCCGGTCAATGTCGGCAAGATGATGCTGGGCGAGCAGTGCTTTCTGCCATGCACGCCGCACGGTATTCTCGAACTGCTCCAGCGGAGCGGCACCGAGACCAGTGGCGCCGAGGTGGTAATTCTCGGTCGCAGCAACATCGTGGGCAAACCCATTGCCAACCTGATGCTCCAGAAACGTAAGGCCGGCAATGCCACGGTCACCATCTGTCATACCCGCACCAAGGATATGGCCTTTCATACCCGCCGGGCCGACATCATTATCGCCGCCGTGGGTGTTCCCAAGATGGTGACGGCTGACATGATAAAAGAGGGCGCGGTAGTGATCGACGTCGGCGTGAACCGGATCGGCATGACCAGCGAAGGCAAGGCTATCCTGGCCGGCGATGTGGATTTTGAATCGGTCAAGGAAAAGGCCGCCGCCATTACCCCGGTTCCTGGCGGTGTCGGTCCCATGACCATTACCATGTTGATGAAGAATACGGTCCAGGCTGCCAAACAGGCTGCCGGGCTCATCTAACGTTGCATTTGCGGCCGGGGCGCCGGGGTGTTGGTGAAGTGTCTCCGCTGATCAAACAGGGCCGGTGCTCGATTCTTGCTTGTAATAACGAGGTGAAATAATGGCAATCATGAGAAGTGGATGCGAAGGCTGTACAGAAATCACCTGTACTTCCTCCAAGGAAGTTCTGGCGCAGGACGTGGCCAAGAACGTCAGGACCGCCTATGACCGGGTGAAAGCGCGCGGCATGGCAGCATGTTTGTTCGGTTCCGGCGGTACCTGTTGCCGGCATTGTAATATGGGCCCCTGCCAGATCATTGACGGCGTCGAATCCATGATCGGGGTCTGCGGCGCCACGGCCGATACGGTGGCCTCCCGTAATTTCGCTCGGATCGTTGCCGCCGGCACCGCCGCCCATACAGACCATGCCCGTGAAATGGTTCGCGGTTTTATCGAGACCGCCAAGGGGGAAGGTCCGCACCAGATTCAAGACGTTGGCAAACTGCTGAGTCTGGCCAAGGTATTCGATATCGCCACTGAGGGCCGGGAGGTCAACGACATCGCCCTGGAACTGGGTAAGAAGGCCTTGGCCGAGTTCGGGAATCAGGAAGACACGCCGCTTTCCATGCTCAAGCGGGCGCCGGCCAAGCGACAGGCCATCTGGAAAAAACTGGGCATCGAGCCGCGCGGTGTTGACCGTGAGGTGGTGGAGATGATGCACCGCACCCATATGGGCGTGGATCAGGACTACGAAAACATCATGCTGCAGGCCTCGCGTTGTGCCCTGGCGGATGGCTGGGGTTCTTCCATGCTTTCCACCGAACTTACCGACATCATGTTCGGCACACCGGTACCGCGACGCGCCATAGTCGACTTGGGCGTGCTCAAACCGGATCAGGTCAACGTCACGGTGCACGGGCATGAACCGCTCCTCGCCGAGGCCCTCTGTATCGCCGCCTCGGAACCGGACATCCTCGATCTGGCAAAAAAAGCCGGAGCCAAGGGGATCAACCTGGCCGGAGTCTGCTGCACCGGCAATGAAATCCTGATGCGGCGCGGCATTCCGGTGGCGGCCAGCTTTGTGCAGCAGGAGATGGCCCTGGCCACCGGAGCCATCGAGGCCATGGTCGTTGATGTGCAGTGCGTCATGCAGTCGGTTGCCGAGGTGGCCAAGAATTTTCACACGGATATCATCACCACCAACTACCGCGCCAAGATGCCAGGCGCGGTTCATATCCAGTTTGACGAACATGAGGCGCTCAACTCGGCAAAGCGCATCCTGAAACACGCCATTGCCAATTACAAAAAACGCGGCGCCTTTTTTATCCCGGAAAAAACAAAGTTGGACGTGGTGGTCGGTTTCAGCCATGAAACGATCAACTATATGCTGGGCGGCAGGTTCCGGGCAAGCTACCGACCTCTGAACGACAACATCATCAATGGCCGGATCCGCGGGGTGGCAGCCATTGTCGGTTGTGACAACTTCAAGCTGTCCGATGATGCCCATGAGATCATTGTCCGGGAACTGCTCAGAAATAATATTCTGGTACTGGCCACCGGCTGCGCCGCCACCTCCCTTGGCCGGGCAGGGCTGGTGCGGCCCGAAGCGGTTGAGTTCTGCGGCGAAAGTCTGGCCGAGGTCTGCGAGACCGTGGGCATGCCGCCGGTTTTGCACATGGGATCCTGCGTTGACAATAGCCGTATCCTGATTGCCGCCACCGAGATGGTCCGCGAAGGCGGTCTGGGCGATGATATCTGCGACCTGCCCGCTATCGGCACCGCGCCCTTGTGGATGAGTGAAAAGGCGGTAGCCATCGGCCAGTATTTTGTCGCCAGCGGCGCCCAGGTCGTGTTCCAGAGCCTGCCGGTATCCGGCGCCAAGAAATTCAATAAATACCTGGTGGAAGGGCTGATGAACCAGGTCGGTGCCCATTGGAACATTGCCGAAGATCCAATGGAGATCGCCCGGCTGATGATCAGGAAGATTGAGGCGAAACGGGATGCCTTAGGGATAAACAAGAAGACGGAGCGCGTGCTGTTCGATATGGCCATGCGTCGGGATCTCGGCACCAAGACCATCGGCGACGTCGGCTGTACCGGTCCGGTTCAGCCGTAGGATTTTTAGGACTTACCCAGCTCCGCTGGGACAGGTATTGATAACGCCAAACTGATTACCCAACTTGAAGATAAGGATATAAGCACCGATGAAATCGGCGAGTCGATTAGAACGTATCTTAACTGCAGGGCATTTTGCGGTTACTGGCGAACTGGGTCCACCCAAGAACAGCGATCCCGAGGTGGTGCGCAAAAAGGCTCGGATCCTGAAGGGTCATGTGGACGCGGTCAACATCACTGACTGTCAGACCGCGATTGTCCGGATGTCCAGCATCGCGGCCGGCCTGCTCGTCCAGTCCGAAGGCCTGGAGCCGGTCATTCAGATGACCTGCCGTGACCGGAACCGGATCGGCATGCAGAGCGATATTCTGGGCGCGGCAGCACTTGGCCTTAAGAATCTGCTCTGCCTGACCGGCGACCACCAGAAATTCGGCAATCATCCCGGCGCAAAAGGCGTCTTTGACATGGATTCCATCCAGTTGCTCGGGATGATGAAAGGTCTGCGGGATGACAAACGATTCCAGTGCGGTGAAGAGATCAAGGGTGAGCAGCCGCGGCTTTTCCTGGGGGCGGCGGCCAATCCCTTTGCCGAGCCTTTTGAGTTCCGGGCCGCGCGGCTCGGCAAGAAGGTGACTAATGGCGCTGATTTCGTCCAGACCCAGATCGTCTACAATGTGGAGAAATTCGCCAGATTCATGGAAATGGTCCGTGAATTGGGCTTGCACGAAAAGGTTTACATTTTAGCCGGCGTCACTCCGCCGAAATCTTTGGGCATGGCCCGGTATATGAAAAAATTTGTGCCGGGCATGGATGTCACCGATGAGGTGATTGCGCGAATGCAGTCGGCCAGGGATAAAGAGGATGAAGGCATCAACATCTGCGTGGATGTGATCAATCAGGTCCGCGAGATTAAAGGGGTGGCCGGTGTGCATGTCATGGCCATTGAATGGGAAAGCGCCGTGCCGGAGATTGTCAGCCGGGCCAAGCTGGCGTCGAGACCGGTGTTTGACGACGAACCGCTCGCGGTAGCGGCGGTCAAGGTAGCACCGTCGATTGAGGTCAGCACCGCAACACCCGACTCAGAGGCCATCCTGGCGGCAGCAAAAGCGGAAGCGGAAAAAATACTTATCGCGGCTAGGGAAGAGGCGGGCAGGCTGCAGGCGCGGCCCGCCGCTCCAATCGGCGCGGAATCGATAGAAACTGTGGATGCGGGAGAAGATGAGATGAATGAGAGAGAACGCCAGATGGCGTTGGAATCTGTTCGGCAAGGCCTGGAGTCACTGAAGAAATCATTTGGCTTGACGGATGATCAATTTGCCGCCCTGGCGAGTTTTGCCGGGGCAGAGGCTATCCTGCAGAAGGAGCCGGCCGTAAAGGTCCCGACCGCGGCGCCTGTCGCTCCTAGCCCGGCAGCCCCACCAGCCACCCCGCCGAAACCGGCGGTTGAGCCGGCCGCCGAGGTCCAGGCCGCGGCAGAGGCGAAAAAGGTGGCCGAGGCAAAAGCTGCCGAGGAAGCGAAGAAGGCTGCGGAAGCAAAGGCTGCGGAAGAGGCGAAAAAGGCCGCTACGGCCAAGGCCGCGGCTGAGGCAAAAATTGCCGAGGAAGCAAAAAAGGTTGCCGAGGCAAAGGCTGCCGAGGAGACGAAGAAGGCTGCCACCGCAAAAGCCGCTGAGCCGAAAGCCGTAGCGCCGGCGCCAGCTCCGGCAGCCCAGGATCTCGGAGTTGCCTCGCTCGCCGTGGAAAAGACAACGCTGGCCGAACGGGCCGCCAAGATTCCGGCCGACACCTACAAGGCCCAGTACAGCGGCGCGATTCGCGAAACCACTCTTGGCAATGAAGGGCACACCATTGTGGTCGGCGGCACCAAGACTTTGCCGTTCCAGCTCTTTGAGGGTGAGATGGCGAGAAAGCCGCTCATTGCCATGGATATCCTGGATGTCAGGCCGGATGAATGGCCAGAGACATTGACCCGCCACTTCGCCGATGTACTGGACAATCCGGTGGCCTGGGCTCAGAAATGTGTCCAACAGTATCAGGCCGAGGCGATCTGTCTCTCCATGGTCAGCACCGATCCCAACGGCATGAACCGCAAGGCTGGCGAGGCCGCCAAGGTGGCCGCCGAAGTGATCAACAGCATTGAGGTGCCGATCATCATCTGGGGCTGCGGCAATGCGGACAAGGATACCGAGACCCTGCGGGAAATCACCGCCATGATCGGCAACAAGAAGGTCTGCCTGGCCCCACTCTCCGATGCCAACTACCGTTCGATCGGCGCCACGGCCATGGCCTTCCAGCATCCCATGGTCGCTGCCTCGCCCATCGATGTCAACCTGGCCAAGCAACTCAACATCCTGCTCGAAAATCTCGGGGTACCGCTCAACTCGGTGTTGATCGATCCGTCCATCGGGGCCTTGGGCTACGGTATCGAATACACCTATTCGGTCATGGAACGGATCCGGCTTGCCGCACTAACCCAGAAGGATGAAAAGCTTCAGGTGCCGTTTATCTGCAACCTGGGTCGGGAGGTGTGGAAGGCAAAGGAATGCCGCCTGCCTTCCGATCCCCTGCTGGGCGACCAGGAACAGCGCGGCGTGCTTATGGAGGCTATTACCGCCACCTGCATGCTGCTGGCCGGCGGCGAGGTGTTGATCATGCGGCATCCCAGGGCCATTGCCTTGACCAAATCGATGATCAACGGTCTGGTGGGATAGTGGCGGAACCTCACGAAACAAACTAGTTTATTCTGTAATAATATTTATTTTCGAGGAGTCTCCAATGTCAAAAATTATCTGTTCAGCCGCCATTCGTGGTGCCCACAAGATTGTGGACATGGCCGAAGCAACGTATGAAGAAGCCCTGAAAAAATACGGTCCTGAACAAGAAGTCTCTTTCCCCAATACCGGCTATTTCTTGCCGATTATCTATTCCATGCTGGGTGCCAAGGTGGAAAGACTCGGGGATATGAAGGACATCTTCCTGGAGTGCCGCAAGCTCTTGCCGGCTTTGGTCAGCGACCGGAACTGGCTGCCCTATCTGGCGCCGGCCCTGGACGCGGGTATGGCCACCTTTTTCGCCGAAGAGATGTACGAGTCAATCCGCTACCTGAACGAACCCAATTTTTACACGAAGACCGAAGAACCGGCCGCGGACAACATCTGGCTGGGGGCAGCCGACGACATCATCTTCCGGAAACGCGGTGTCGAGTTCGTGGACGGCACCGCACCGGGTTTTGCCGCGATCATGGGGGCGCCGCCCAGCAAGGAGGTAGCTAGCAAAATCGCCCTGGAACTGCAGGAAAAGAATCTTTACATTTTTATGCATGACCATGATCATGCCTCCGGCATCAGCATGCCGGAACAGCTGCAGGCGAATGGCGTGCAGATCGGCTGGAACACCAGACTGGTGCCCTTTGGCCGGAGTTACACGACAGCGGTGTTCGCCATCGGCTTCGCCTGCCGGGTGGCCATGGCCTTTGGCGGCATCAAGCCCGGCGACTACCGGGGTAATCTGATCTACAACAAGGATCGGACTTTTGCCTTTGTCATGGCTTTTGGTTCGGTCTGCGACGAGTGGTATGCCAATGCCGCCGGCGCCATCAACTGGGGCTTTCCGACCATTTCCGACTACGACATTCCCCAGGTCTTACCCACCGGGATATGCACTTACGAACATGTGGTCAGCAACGTGCCTCACGAGGAATTCGTCCAGAAGGCCATCGAGGTGCGCGGCCTTAAGGTCTCGGTATCCAAGATCGACATTCCCATGTCCTTCGGCCCGGCCTTTGAAGGGGAGCGGATCCGCAAGGATGATCTGTTCATGGAGTGCGGCGGCGGCCGGACCAGCGCCGTCGAGGTGCTGATTTCCAAGGATCTGCACGAGGTACAGGATGGCCTGGTCACCGTCGAGGGGCCGGATATCAAGGATATCCAGCAGGGCAAAAATCTGCCGCTGGCCATCCTCGTTGAGGTAGCCGGCCGCGAGATGCAGTCCGACTTTGAACCCATCCTCGAACGGCAGTTCCATCATCTGATCAACTACATCCAGGGCATCATGCACATGGGTCAGCGGAACATCATGTGGCTCCGCATCGGCAAGGGAGCGGTGGAGAAGGGGTTCTCGCTTACCCACATCGGCAAGATGCTGCACGGCAAGCTCCACCAGGAGTTCGGCGCCATTCTCGATAAGATCCAGGTCAAAATATATACCGAACTCGACAAGGTGGAAGAGGTGCATAAACTGGCCCGCCAGGTCTATGCCGAGCGCGACGAACGGCTGGGCACCATGACCGACGAGACCGAGGAAATTTTTTACTCCTGCACCCTCTGTCAGTCCTTTGCGCCAAGCCATGTCTGCGTCATCACCCCGGAACGGGTCGGCATGTGCGGCGCCTACAACTGGCTCGATGGTAAGGCCTCCTTCCAGATCAACCCCACCGGCCCCAACCAGCCCATACAGAAGGGCGAATGCCTTGACGACTCCCTCGGCAGCTTTGCCGGGATCAACGCCTTTGTCAATCAGGCCTCCCGCGGCGCCGTGCCCGACGTCAGCTGTTATTCGCTGATGGTCAGCCCGATGACCGCCTGCGGCTGTTTTGAGGCGATTGCCGCCATGCTGCCGCAATGCAACGGGGTCATGGTGGTGAACCGCGACTTTATGGGCATGACCCCCAGCGGCATGAAATTCACCACCCTGGCCGGCATGGCCGGCGGCGGCGCCCAGACCCCGGGCTTCATGGGGGTCAGCAAGCACTATCTTACTAGTCCAAAATTCCTTAAGGCTGAGGGCGGTCTCAAACGGCTGGTCTGGCTGCCCAAGATGCTGAAAGAGGAAATCAAGGACAAATTGATTGAGCGCTGCAAGACCGAGGGCATGCCGGAGTTCTACGAAATGATCGCCACCGAGGAACAGGGGACCACCGAGGAGGAGATTCTCAAATTCCTCAAGGAAAAGGGCCATCCAGCCCTGACCATGGCCTCGGTTGTTTAGTCCCTTATGCGTTGATTGTGAACAGATTGCGGTCAAAAATATTCTAAACCTTACGCCCACAGGACATACAGGTGTTCATGGTGTTAAGAGACTTATCCAGCTTCGCTGGGCTAGAAAACTGCTGATTCTCTGTTTTCAGGCGGCTCACCTGAAATACGGTAATTCGAATTTTTTGATAAAAGTGGAGGAACGGTAATGGCTTTAACTGGTATTCAGATCCTGAAAATGCTTCCCAAGACTAACTGCGGGGAGTGCGGGATACCGACCTGTCTGGCCTTTGGCATGAAGGTGGCGGCTGGCCAGATGGAAATCGGCGCGTGTCCGTATGTGAGCGACGAGGTCAAGGAGACCATTGGCGAGGCCTCGGCACCGCCGATTCGGACGATCAAGATCGGGGCGGGTGACGCCTCCTTCAGCGCCGGCGGCGAGACCTGTCTGTTCCGTCATGAAAAGCGTTTTGAGAATCCCACCGGCATCGGGGTGCTGGTGACCAGCGATATGACAAGCGCCGAGGTTGATGGCCGGATCGAGCGCTTTAATACCCTCCGTTACGAGCGGGTCGGGGTGTTGATGAAGGCGGACGTCATTGCGGTCAAGGACAGTAAAAACGATGCCGCCTCCTTTACCGCTTTAGTCCGGAAAATGCTTGACGGCGCCACCGATGCCAAGCTGGTTCTGATGAGCGACAACGCCAAAACCCTGGCCGAGGCGGCAGCAATTTGCGGAACACGCAAGCCACTGCTCTACGGCGCCACAACGGCCTCTGCCCAGAATATGGCGGCTGTGGCCAAAGAGGCTGCCTGTCCGCTGGCAATTAAAGGCGCCAATCTGGACGACACGGTTGCCGTGGCGGAGACGCTGATTGCCGCCGGCATCAAGGATCTGGTCATTGATACCGGAGCCCGCACGTTGCGCGCCGTGTTTGAAGACAACGTCGTGGCCCGCCGGGCGGCGGTGACCAAAAAATTCAAACCACTTGGGTTTCCCACCATCACCTTCCCGTGCGAGATGACCGACGATCTGCTCATGGAGGCGATGATTTCCTCGGTATTGATTGCCAAGTACGCCGGCATCATTATCCTCTCCGATCTACAGGGCGATGTGCTGTTCCCGCTCTTTCTCGAGCGCTTGAATCTGTTTACCGATCCGCAGCGTCCCATGGTCGTGAAGGAGGATGTCTATCCGGTCAACGGCCCGGATGAGAACTCGCCGATTCTGGTGACCTGTAATTTTTCGCTTACCTACTTCATTGTTTCCGGCGAGATCGAAGGCAGCAAGGTGCCATCCTGGCTCCTTATCAAGGATACCGAGGGACTGTCGGTGCTGACCGCCTGGGCGGCTGGTAAGTTCGGCGCCGATCTCATCGCCCAGTTCATCAAGAAGAGCGGTATTCTGGACAAAGTCAAACATCGTGAGCTGATCATTCCCGGTTATCTGGCCACCATCAAAGGTGAGCTTGAAGAGGAACTTCCCGACTGGACGATTACGATCGGACCGCGGGAGGCTGGCCATCTGCCCGCCTTTCTCAAGGAATGGAAACCGGCCGCCTGATCCCTCTTGGCGGAACGATCAGGCCGAGTAAACTTTATCAACGCGACATTATCTTAGAAATAAATCGATGGCTGAACTTAATATCATCATCAATGGACTGCCGGCCGTGGTCGAGGCGGGGATCACTATCCTGGAAGCGGCGCGGCGGTCGGATATCAACATTCCGACCCTCTGCCATGTTGAGGGAAAGAGTTCCCAGGACCCGTGCGGTCTTTGTGTAGTGGAGATCAAGGGCCAGGATGAACTGGTCCGCGCCTGCTCGACTGTTGTGCAGGAAGGCCAGGAGATCGTTACCGACTCCCAAAAAGTGACCGAATACCGGAAGGAACGGCTGGCCAGACTGGCGTCGACCCATTTCGGTGACTGCAAGGCCCCATGCAATCTTACCTGTCCCGGTCAGATCAATGTCCAGGGCTATATCGCGCACGTGGAAAAGGGACAGTACGAAGAGGCCCTGCGGCTGGTGATGGAAAGAAATCCCTTTCCGTTTTCCGTGGGCCGAGTCTGTCCTCGCTTCTGTGAAACGCGGTGCCGTCGGATCTTGGTGGACGAACCGGTTTCCATCAACCACCTGAAAAGATTCGTAGCCGACTGGTGCATGACCAGGAACATCGATCTGGCCATCGAACGACAACCGGCCACCGGCAAGCGGGTGGCGGTCATCGGCGGCGGACCCGCCGGCCTGACCGCGGCTTTTTATCTGACCCGCCAGGGTCACGATGTCACGGTCCTGGAGGCCATGCCCAAGCTGGGCGGCATGCTGCGCTACGGTCTGCCGGAATATAAGATCCCGAAAAATATTCTCGATTACGAGACTACCATGATCCTGCGCATGGGAATATCGGTCCAACTCGGCCAGCGGTGGGGTACAGACTTCACCATCCAACGCCTGCAACAGAAAGGCTATGATGCGATCTTGCTGGCCACGGGTACCTGGTTTGACCAACCCATGGAGATCCCGGGTCACACCCTGCCAGGCGTTATCACCGCGACAAAATTTCTACGGAGCATTAACGAAGGGAAAAAAGGTAGTTACGGCAGCCGGGCCGCCGTAATCGGCGGCAACAATATTGCCATGGAAGTGGCTCGCTCCCTGCACCGGTTGGATGTCCATGAAGTAACAGTGGTCTATCCCAGGCCAAAAACCGAAATGCCGGCCAACCAGCGGAATATCCGGGAGGCGGAGAGGGAAGGGGTGCAGTTTCTGCTCATGGCCTCGCCAGTACAGATTCATAAAAAGGCCAAAGGGCTCGATGTGGAGTTGATCCGTATGCGGCTCAGTGAACCGGATGAGCGCGGCATCCGCCATCCGGAGGCCATACCCGGTTCGACCAACATCATTCAGGTGGACACGGTTGTTTCTTCGCTGGGCCAGATGGCCTGCGCCGACAGGTTTACCGGCGGAGAACTAGAGGAAAGTCTGGAGTTTTCCTCGAAAAATACAGTGAATGCCAACCCCCGCACCTCTTTAACCAATATTCCCGGCGTGTTTGCCGCCGGCGACATGGTGAGCGGGCCCCGGTCGGTGATCCAGGCGGTGGTGTCGGCGCGGCGCGCTGCTGAAAACATCCACGCCCACATCATGGGACTTGCCAAGGACGGCGGCGAGAGCCGCTTCAACTTCACCCGTGGCAAGAGCTTTGATGATGTGGATTTGAAAAACTTCGACGGGATCACAGTCAAGCTCCGCGAAAAGATGCTGGAACGGGCTCCTGAGATCGCGATTCAGGATTTCGATGAAATCAAGCTTGGCTTTTCCGAAAAAATGGCCCGCAAGGAAGCGGCCCGCTGTCTGTCCTGCGGCTGTACCGCTTTTGACCGTTGTGAACTGAAAGACCAGTCCATTGCCCATGACCTCAACCTCAACAAGACCGGCATGGGCACCACGGTAACCTATGCTAAGGATTTCTCCCACCCGGTCATTGCGGTGGACCTCAACAAGTGTATTTTTTGCCAGCGCTGCCAGAACAGCTGCGAGTATAACGCGCTGGAAATCAAGGCGGCCGGTTTTGACAACCAGGGTCGAGCCCGCGGTCTGAAGCTTTCATTCACTGAACAGTGCATTTCATGCGGCAAATGCGTGGACAACTGCCCCACCGGTGCCCTGAACAAGAAGGACCAGATCATCCCCGTCGTCAACGAGGAAATTCGAGAGGTTCCGACCACCTGTCCCTATTGCGGGGCCGGCTGTCAGATCGTGCTGCGGGTTAAGGGCAACACCGTCATCGAGGTGACTGCCGATCCAAACATGCCGCCGAACCATGGCGCCCTCTGCGTCAAGGGACGATTCGCCTTTCATTTTATTCAACATAAGGATCGACTGACCCAGCCGTTGATCCGCAAGCATGGACAGTTGATCGAATGTAGCTGGGACGAAGCCTTGGAGACGGTCGCCAAAAAGTTTTTTGATTTGAAAGCCATGTACGGCCCCGACTCCATCGCGGGTTTTTCCTGCGCCCGGGGGACCAACGAAGAAAATTACCTGATGCAGAAGTTCATGCGCACAGCGATCGGCACCAACAATATCGATCACTGTGCCCGACTCTGACACGCCCCAACGGTGGCCAGTTTGGCCCTCACCTTTGGCAGCGGCGCCATGACCAACTCCATCGCCGACATGGCGCAGACCGAACTTTTTTTAATGATCGGCAGCAACCCGGACACCAGCCATCCCACCATTGGCCTGCGGGTGCATCAGGCCGTGGACCGGGGCGCCAAATTGATCGTGGTCGATCCCCGCCGGACCAAGCTGGCAGAGCGAGCCCATCTGTGGCTGCGCATCAACCCAGGCACGGACGTGGCATTGTTGAACGGCATGATGCACATCATTCTGGAGGAAGATCTCTGGAACAAGAAATTTGTTGCGGAGCGTACCGAGGACTTTGATGAACTTGTTAAGGTCGTAAAAAAATATCCGCCCGACCTGGTGGAAGAAATCACCGGCATTTCGACGGAACAGCTTCGTCAGGCAGCCCGGATGTATGCCGCAGACGGACGGCATGCCATTTTCCACGGCATGGGCATCACCCATTACGCCACCGGCACTGACCGGGTTAAGAGCATCGCCAGTCTTGCCATGCTCTGCGGCAAGGTCGGGATTGAGGGCGGCGGTTGTAATCCGTTGCGCGGTCAAAACAACGTCCAGGGCGCCTGCGACATGGGGGCGCTGTTCAATACCCTGCCCGGTTACGGCGGTCTCTCTAACGAGGAATTGTTCGCCCAGTACGAAAAGATGTGGAAGGTCAAACTGCCTCGACGGCCCGGCAAACCGGCCACCGAGGTGTGGGAGAACATTTTCAAGGGAGATATTCGCGGCCTTTATGTCTTCGGCGAGGATCCGGCCCTGGCTGACACCAATCTTGGCCATGTGCAGGAGGCTTTGCGGGAGGTGGACTTTTTGGTGGTCCAGGATATATTCCTGACCGATACCGCCAAACTGGCGGATGTGGTGCTGCCAGCAGCTTGCTATGCCGAGAAGGACGGTACCTTTACCTGTACCGAACGTCGGGTGCAGCGGGTCCGCAAGGCAGTGGAACCGCCTGGTCTGGCCAAGCCTGACTGGAAGATCTTCTGTGAGTTGTCCCAAAAGATGGGCTATGATATGTCCTATGGCTCGGCCGAGGAAATTTTCGAAGAAGCCAGGCAACTGCTGCCGCAGTATGCCGGCATCACATACAAGCGCCTGGATAAGCATGGTTTGCAATGGCCGGTTCCCGACGAGAACCATCCGGGCACACCGGTTCTGCACAAGGAAAAATTCACCCGGGGCCGAGGGTTGTTCATCCCGGAGGATTATCTGCCGCCTCGTGAGCCGGCGGACAACGAGTATCCCCTGCTGTTCACTACCGGCCGGGAGTATGCCCGGTACAATTTCAGCAGCATGACCGGCAAGACGCCGGAAATCGATGTTATTGCTCCGGAGGCCCTGGCGGAAATCAACCCGGCGGATGCCGACCGGTTGGGTATCAATGAGAAAAGCCTGATTAGACTCACATCCAGGCGCGGATCGGTGACCATGCGCGCCACGATCACCGACCGTTCCCAGGAGGGGACTGTTTTTGCCTCCTACAACTTTGCGGAAGTGCCGGTGAACAACCTGACACTTGACGCCCTTGACCGGCTTTCCAGAACCCCTGAGTTCAAGCTCTGCGCCATCAGGGTAGAGGTGCTGCCGGAAGATCAATAATGACAGTAACTGAACGTGGAGAAGATTATGGCAGAAGCACAAAAAAGCAGGGCAGGGTCCGTCATGATTGTCGGCGGCGGGATTGCCGGCGTCCAGGCGGCCCTTGATCTGACCGAATTGGGATACTATGTCTATCTGGTGGAAAAATCCGCTGCTATTGGCGGCGTCATGGCCCAACTGGACAAGACCTTCCCGACCAACGACTGTTCCCTTTGAATTCTGGCGCCGAAGTTGGTTGAGGCCGGTCGGTCTCCAAATATCGAGATTCTCACAAACGCCGATTTCCTTTCCTTGAGTGGGCAGGCGGGTGATTTTGCCGCCACGGTCCGGATCAGGCCGCGCTATATCAACGCGGACGACTGTACCGCCTGTGGTCTGTGCACCACCTATTGCCCAAGGCATCAGGTCGATGAGTACAACGAGGGTCTGGCCATCACCCGGCCGATCCATATCGACTATCCGCAGGCAGTGCCCGCAACATATTATATTGATCCGCGCAGCTGTCTTTATCTTCAGCATGATACCTGCCAGATCTGTGTGCCGGTCTGTCAGAGCAAGGCCATTGATTTCAGCCAGCAGCCTGAAGAGCGGCTCCTCAATGTGGGAGCGGTGATCCTCTCCCCGGGATTTGGCCGTATTCCCGACGAGGCCATGACAAAATACAGCTACGGCAAACATCCGGACGTGGTGACCAGCCTGGAATTTGAGCGGCTGCTCAATCCCTCTGGCCCGTTCAAGGGTGAGGTGCGCTGCCTGTCCGACCAGCGGCACCCGCACCGGCTTGCCTTTATCCAGTGTGTCGGTTCCCGGGATCTTGGCTGCAACAATGGCTATTGCTCATCGGTCTGCTGCATGTACGCCATCAAGGAGGCCATGGTTGCCAAAGAGCATGACCCGGAGACGGACATCACCATCTACTACATGGATATCCGCACCCAGGGCAAGGATTTTGACGCGGCCCAGAAACGGGCCGAGGACATGGGCATCAAATTCGTCCGCGCCCGGGTTGCCGATGTCATGCCCTGGGGTGATCATCTGCGGCTGACCTATTCCACCCTGGACGGCGGCCATCGTTTCGAGCCCTTTGACATGGTTGTGTTATCCGTCGGTCTTGATTCGCCGGCCGATGCCAGGCCTTTGGCCGCGATCTCCGGCATCGAACTGAATAACTATGATTTCTGCCAAACTGATACCTACGCGCCTTTAGCCACATCCCGGCCCGGGGTGTTTGTGGCTGGTGCCTTCCAGGGTCCCAAGGACATTCCGGAAAGCGTCACCCAGTCCAGCGGGGTTGCCGGGATTGTTTCCTCCCTGTTAAAAACGGAACGCGGCAAAGGCTTTATCCACAAAACCTACCCGGATGAAAAGCCCCTGGGCGACGAGGTGCGGATCGGCGTCTTTGTCTGCCACTGCGGCATCAACATCGGCAGGGTTGTGGATGTTCCCAAGGTGAGCAACTATGCCGGCGACATGGAAAACGTCGTCTACTACACCGAAAGTCTCTACAGTTGCTCCCAAGACGCCCAGGAAGTGCTTAAGGAGAAGATTAAGGAACACAATCTGAACCGGGTGGTGATTGCCGCCTGTTCGCCCAGGACCCACGAGCCGCTTTTTCAGGAGACCTTGAAGGATGCGGGGCTCAACCGTTCCCTTTTTGAGATGGTCAATATCCGGGATCAGTGCTCCTGGGTGCATGCCAACGAGCCCAAGGCCGCCACGGATAAATCCATGGATCTCGTGCGGATGGCGGTGGCCAAGGCCCGACATATTCAGCCGTTGCCCGAACAGACCGTACCGGCCCTTGCCAAGGGGCTGGTCATCGGCGGCGGCGTGGCCGGCATGACTGCAGCACTCAATCTGGCCGGGCAGGGCTATCCCTGTTATCTGGTTGAGCGAGAGGCCGACCTCGGCGGCTATTTCGGCCATCTTGAATACGTGAAGGATCTTGCCGAACAGGTAAAGAAGACCAAACTGATCGAGTTGTTCACCAGTGCCGAACTCGTTCAGACTAACGGCTTTGTGGGTAATTATACCTCGATCGTTAAGACGGCCGAACAAGAACATTCCGTTGACCACGGCGCGGTGATCATTGCCACTGGCGGCAGGGAACATCGGCCGGATACGGTGCTTGGCAACCAGATTGTTTATTCCGACGCGGTCATCACCCAGAAAGAATTTACCAGCCGCCTGGCTGGTAAGTCCGGGAAGGCGGCGCCGGATTCGGTGGTCATGATCCAGTGCGCCGGTTCCCGTGGGGACGATTTGCAATACTGCAGTAAGATATGCTGCAACAACGCGATCCAGAATGCCCTCAAACTGAAGGCGTTGAACCCGAAATCCCAGGTGGTTGTCCTGTATCGAGATATCCGGGCGTACGGATATAATGAGGATGCCTACCGGGAGGCCCGGGAGCTGGGGGTGCTCTTTGTTCCCTACACCATGGACCGCAAGCCGCTTATCAATCAAAAGGGGAAGAAAATCGGGGTTTCCTTTTTCGATCCGATCCTGCAGGAAGATTTGACCCTGACCCCGCAACTTCTCGTCTTGAGCGTCGGAATCGTGCCTGGAGATACCGACGCCCTGAGCAAGTTATTGAAGGTGCCGGTCAACGCGAACAAGTTTTTTCTGGAGGCCCATGTCAAACTGCGGCCGGTCGAGTTGCCGGTGGATGGCGTCTATGTCTGCGGGTTGGCCCATTCGCCAAAACCGGTGGACGAAATCATTGTCCAGGCCCAGGCAGCGGCGGCCAAGGCCGCCATCCCCATGGTAAAGGGGTATGTCTCTGTTGACCCGATTGTGTCGAACGTCAACAAAGATCAGTGCATCGGCTGCGGTCTCTGTGTCAGCCTTTGCCCCTACCAGGCAATCCAGATGTTTAAGGGCGAAGACAACAAGAAGAAGGCTGAAACCATCGTGGCCTCCTGCAAGGCCTGCGGTATCTGCGCGGCCCATTGTCCGACCTTTGCCATTTCCATGGGCGGCTTTACCAACGAGCAGATCATGTCCCAAATCAAGGCGTTTGGCGAGATAACAGAAGAGGTAACCAAGGAATAATATGATTCAGGAAGAATACAATCCCAAGATACTGGGTTTTCTCTGCAATTGGTGCTGTTACGCCGCCGCCGACGCGGCCGGTGTCTCACGGTATCAGTATCCACCGAACCTGCGGACCATCCGGGTCATGTGCACCGGACGGATTGATCCGCTCTTTGTGCTACGCGGCTTTGCGGAAGGGGCGGCCGGTATTTTTACCGGTGGCTGACAACTCGGCGAATGCCATTACCAGGTTGGTAATTATGATGCAATGGGTGTGGATGCTCTGGTACGGAAGGTGCTGGGCGAAATCGGGATCAACCCGGAGCGGTTCAGTCTGCAGTGGGCCTCGGCGGCCGAGGCGCCGCGGTTTGTCAAACTGATCACCGAGTTTACCGCCAGGATCAAGGCGCTGGGCCCGCTGGGCCAGGCCGAGGGCATCGCGCCCGCCGAACTGAAAAAACGGCTCGAAAAGGCCATGGCCGTGGTCAGCGACCGCAAGGTGCGAATGGCCTTCGGAACCACCACCAAGGCGATCCGCAAGGATGGTGTGTTCACCCGGGAAGCGATCATGGGTGCGATCGAAAATAAATTGAGCAAATCCGTAACCGAGGCCTTTTCCACAGATAAAGAAACGGGGAAGCCGGCTCCTGAGGAAAAGGAAGGTAAGCCTTCCACTGCGCTGAGCGCCGCAGTTAACCCCGTGGAAGAATCTGCCCCTGCCAAGGATCGGGCGACGGGTAAAGGACAGAGCGAAAAAAAATCAACCAGAAAAAAAGGTCGATAACCGTTACCGTGACCATGCCGGTAGTTATGCGGTGTGGCGGCCTGAAGGATGTTTTTTGAAAGCCGGCCCGCATCTCAGTGAGGTGCGGGTTTCTTTGTGTTACAGATTGCCGCAATCTTCAACGAGTTCTTGAATATCACGTCATCAACTAGTAAGTATTCTACTGAGTGTTGCTGAGTACGAATAATCAACGGGTTGTGCCATCACCTGACTGTAAGTGAAAGGGGGGCTTAAATGAAAAAATTCCTGCTGGGATTGTCGGCTGCCATGCTGCTCGTTGTTTTTGTGTCTTTTGAGGTCAAAGCGGCGGGGCATCTGCAGATCGTCGCTGAACCAGGAATTCGAATCCGGCTGAATGACGAGGCAAAGGGAGAGACAACCCAAAAGGCGGGCGGCATGTATCTCGAAAATTTGGCCGCCGGCTCTTACAAGTTGAAAGCGGAGAAGGCAACTGGTGACCTTCTTGTCGCATCAATTATGATCTACGACGAGCGCACCGTTGCAGTTAAACTCGTTTTCAACAATGATTCCATGGTGGCTGAAAACATGGTCGTGAACAGGACGGTCCTGCCGGCCGGCAATGGCGGTCAGCTTGTTTTGCGCAGTGTGCCGCTTGGTGCCAGGGTTTTTGTTGACGGCAAGGAGATCGGGTCGGCAGACCTGCTTCTTCACAACGTGCCTCCCGCCAGCCATTCTGTCAGGTTCCAATTGCAGGGCAAGGAACTGAATAGCAATGTGGAAGTTAATGCAAAGGAACAGATTACGCTGACGGCCGATTTTCGAGATGGCCGGATTATCAATTCCTCATCCCGAGGGAATCCAAAAATAACGGCACCGGCAGGTGGCGAATCCGGGCCGGAAGATATTATCATCCAGTCGCTTTCCGCAAGCAAACCAGCCCGGTTCCCTCACAGGAAACATCAGAAAAAATTTGCCTGCGGGGAATGCCATCATGGGATGGATGAAGCCGGGCAACAGATACCGTATGCAACGGGAATGAAAACACAACACTGCATAAGCTGCCACAACGCTGATATGATGCCGGACAACAGCCTGAATACGGTAAAACTTGCCGCGCATGCCAAGTGTAAGGGCTGTCACAAGATAGTCGCAGAAAAGGATGCGCACGCCGGCCCCATTGCCAAATGTGGTGGGTGTCACATTAAACAGACAAAGTAGGTTGTAACGAACTCGGCTGACGCTGTTTCATGCCGAAATCCATACCCTGTTTTTTGGGGGCGCAACCAGCAATCTTAGCGGGGCGGAATAATGAGCAGATTCAAAATTCATCCGATTGTTATGGGAACAAAGGTTTTTGACAAGGGAATGATGACCTATCAATACGGGTATGGTGCACCTTTTACCATTCCCATTTATTGCTGGTATCTGGAAGGTGGCGATAAAAAAATTCTTGTTGATACCGGCGAAATGAGTCCTCTCCAGTCTGCGGAGCGCGAAAAGGCCATAGGCGGGAAAATATACACATTTGAGGAGGGGTTGGCGCGCTGGGGCCTGAAAGCAGAGGATATCGATGTGGTCATCCACACCCATCTGCATAACGACCACTGCGAGAATGACTACAAATGCACCAACGCCGTTTTTTATGTTCATGAGAAGGAACTGGAACATATTCACAATCCACATCCCCTGGACTTCCGGTATCTGGAGGATTACATCCTGGAGGTGGAGGAAGGGGGGCAGATCAAAACCGTGCGCGGTGACCAGGAAATCGTTCCCGGCCTTCGCGTGATGCACACCCCTGTCCATACTGAAGGCGGCTTAACGGTTCTGGTCGATACTG